>ERZ1066120.17-NODE-17-length-237135-cov-13.935815_pt1 | contig 237135 bp, 223 predicted proteins | sample MGYA00382767_ERZ1066120 | MGnify/ENA primary metagenome ERZ1066120 (study PRJEB33369, sample SAMEA5778350) | biofilm metagenome | biome: Industrial cooling water; feature: Water cooling tower basin; material: Biofilm | place: United Arab Emirates | collected... | reverse complement strand
CGATGACGCCGAACATCATCCAGATCGCAAAACAGGCCGTGAACGCCAGCGTGCTCCCCGCCAGCACAGACCACGCTTTCCTTGCCTGGGTATCCACTTTTTCCTCGTCAGAGCGGGGCTTCGAATGGCGCCTTTGTAGGTCGCCCCTCCTCCGGCAGAATTGATCTGGAGCAAGCGCGCACGGCCCTTGCCACGTTAGAAGTACGGCTCGTTACTCGACATGGGTAGGCTCGCGATGTCCCCTCTACCTCGAAGGAGGTATGTCGCCCGCTTGCGGGCCTGGCGTCATTCGCTGATCGTGCGGATGGGCGCCTCGCTCGCGTTGGTGGGGGTGCTGGCCACGGCTTCGGGCGGCGTGCTGCTGGCCTTCGTCGACGCGTCGGCGGGCAAGGCCGCCGCGATCAACCTGGCGGGCAGCCTGCGCATGCGCAGCTATGGCATCGGCCTGGCCCTGCTGGACCCGACCGGCGATGGATCCATCCAGCAGGCGCGCCTGGACCGAGCCATCCAGGCCTTCGAGTCGCGCCTGCATGCCGCCGCCTTGGCCGACGAGATCCCGGATCGGGCCGACGCCCCGCTGCGGCTCGCGTACGCGCAGCTGGTGTCGCACTGGACGCGCCTGCGACACCAGTTGGTGTCGCTGCCACCAGAGCAGTCCCGCATCGCGGCCATGCCGGCGATCGAGGAATTCGTCGCCGAGGCGGACGGGCTGGTGGCGCTTTTCCAGGCGGATCTCGAAGCCCGCATCGAGGATTACAAGATGCTGGGCCTGGCCATGCTGATCCTGGCCATCGGCGTTCTGGCGAGCACGGTGTGGTACGCCCGCAGCAATCTCGCGCGGCCACTGGCCGACTTGCAGCGCTGCTCGCGGGCGATCCGCGCGGGCGACTTCTCCGCCCGTGTCGGCCAGGCCGGCGCCAGCGAGTTCGACGAGCTGGCCAGCGCCTTCAACGCGATGGCCGCCGATCTGTCCGGCATGTATGGCGCGCTCGAAGACCGGGTCCGCGACAAGACCCGCGCGCTCGAGCGCAGCAACCGATCGCTGTCGCTGCTGTACGAAGTCGCTCATCGCCTGTCCGGCCCGACGCCGGCGCGTGATGCCCTGGTGTCGGTGCTCTCGCGCTTGTCATCGGTGATCGGGGTGCAATCGGCCACCCTCTGCACCGGGCTCGAGACCGACGTCGCGGGAGTGCACATCGCCACGGGCATGTGGGAGGCGCGCATCGACGGCTCGCCCGGGCCTGGGCCCGGGCCCGGTGCCGGTTCGGTGGCGTCCCAGGACGACTGCGCACTGGTGTGCGGCACCGCGGACTGCAGCACGCGCTGCGGCGAGGCCGGCGCGACCATAGCTCTACCGTTGGATGACGGCGCTCAGTCGCAAGGCACGCTGACGCTGAGGCTCGCGCCCGGACAAGCCCTCATGCCGTGGCAACGTGAGCTGGCCGACACGGTGGCGCGCCACGTGGCGTCCGCGCTGGCGGCCACGCAACGCGTGCAGTCGCAGCAGCGGCTCGCCTTGCTCGAGGAGCGCGGCGCGATCGCGCGCGAGCTGCACGACTCGCTGGCGCAGTCGCTGTCGTATCTCAAGATCCAGGTGGCGCGCCTGCGCAGTGGGATGCGCGCCGCCGGTGTCGGGGCAGGCGCCGCGACCGGCACCGCCGCCACAGTCGACGAAGTCCTCGACGAGCTCAAGGTCGGGTTGGACACGGCCTACAGGCAACTACGCGAGCTGCTCACGACGTTCCGGTTGCGCATCGACGGCGACGGCCTGTCCTCCGCCTTGCGCGCGACGGCCGACGAGTTCACGCGCCGGGCAGGCCTGACGGTCGCCCTCGACAATCGCCTGGCCGATGTCGAATTGGACGCGAACCAGCAGATCCACGTCCTGCAGACGGTCCGCGAGGCGCTGGCCAACGTCGAGCGGCACGCGCGCGCGCGCAACGCGCAGGTGCGTCTGGCGCGCGTCGCTGCCGGCGGAGAAGTGCTGGTGACAGTGGACGACGATGGCATCGGCATCGGCGAGGCGGTGGCCAGGACCCACCATTACGGCTTGGCGATCATGCAGGACCGCGCGGCCAGTTTGGGCGGGCGCTGCACGGTCGCATCGCGCCCGGGTGGCGGCACCCGGGTCGAGCTGCGCTTTTCGACCGAGACGCCGGTGGAGGCGGTGCACGCATGAGCGCGGATCCGAGCAATGCCGAAAGCGTCGTCGTGATCGACGACCATCCGCTCTTCCGGAAGGGCGTGTGCCAATTGCTGGCGCTCGATGACGCGTTCCGCGTCGTCGGCGAGGCGAGCGACGGCGAACGAGGCGTCGAGTTGGTGCGCTCGCTGGATCCGGACCTGGTGCTTCTGGATCTGAACATGAAAGGCATGGACGGCATCGCCACGCTCACCGCGATCAAGGCCGACATGCCGCACGTGAGGGTGATCATGCTCACGGTGTCGGACGCGCAGGACGACCTGACCGCGGCGATCCGCGCCGGCGCGGACGGCTATCTCCTCAAGGACACCGACCCGGAGCAGGTCGTCGATCGGCTCAAGCGCGGCATGGCGGGCGAGTTGGTCGTGAGCGACGCGCTTGCGGGAGCCCTGATGCAAGCGCTGCGTGCGCAGGTGCGTGGAGCGGACGCCAGAGGCGGCGGCGACCCTGCAGCGACGCTCACCGAACGCGAGCGCGACATCCTGCGCGCCTTGGCGGGTGGTCGCAGCAACAAAGTGATCGCGCGCGAACTCTCCATCGCCGAAGGCACCGTCAAGGTCCACGTCAAGAACGTCTTGCGCAAGCTGGGACTGCGCAGCCGGGTCGAGGCGGCGGTGTGGGCGACTCGGCACGAGGGCTGATCTGTTGCCCGCGACGAACTGGCGGGCGGGCCGCACGGACTGGTGCGCCATCCCGACATGCCCCTCCAGGCGTTCGCCGATCGCTGGACGATGGTGCGTGCGGGCTTGCCCTGGACCGCATTGGCCGAGAACTGACGCGAGGACGGCGGCCTCGACTGGGTCTGCGCGAACGCGACGCCCGTGGTCGAGGCGGGACGGGTGGCGGTCTTCGCGGTGAGGCGCCGAATCAGCCTTGCGGCGCGTCTGCTTGGGCCTGGGCTTGGGCCTGCGCCTGCCACATGCGGGCGTACACGCCATCGCGCGCCAGCAGTTCGGCGTGCGTCCCCTGCTCCACTACGCGGCCCTGTTCCATCACCAGGATGGCATCCGCGTCGACGACGGTGGACAAGCGGTGCGCGATCACGAGCGTGGTGCGGTCGCGCGCCACTGCCGCCAGGGCTCCCTGGATGGCCTGCTCGTTGCGGGTGTCCAGCGCGCTGGTGGCTTCGTCCAGCACCAGGATCGGCGGGTCCTTGAGCAGCATGCGGGCGATGGCCACGCGCTGCTTCTCGCCTCCGGACAACTTCAAACCACGTTCGCCGACCACGGTGTCCCAACCGGCGGGCAACTGCTCGATCAGCGCGTCCAGTTGCGCGGCCCGCGCCGCGGCTTCGATCTCTTCCTGCGAGGCACCCGGCTTGCCGTAGCCGATGTTGTAGGCCAGCGTGTCGTTGAACAGCACGGTGTCCTGCGGGACGATGCCCATGGCGCGGCGCAGGCTGGCTTGCGTGACGGTGCGCAGGTCCTGGCCATCGATCAGGATGCGTCCGCCGGACACGTCGTAGAAGCGGAAGAGCAGCCGCGCCAGCGTGGACTTGCCGGCGCCCGAAGCGCCCACCACCGCCGTGGTCGAGCCAGGCGCCATCGTGAAGGACACGCCCTGCAGGATGGGGCGCGCCGGATCGTAGGCGAAGCGCACATCCTCGAAGCGCACCTCGGCGCCGCGGCGCTTGCCCGCGTCCGACTCGCCAGTCGCTGCGGCCCCGGCGCCAGCCGCATCGCGCAGCATGAGCGGCCGCGCATCCGGCGCGTCGGCGATCTCGCGATTGGCTTCCAGCAAGCCGAACATGCGCTCCATGTCGGTCAGGCTCTGCTTGATCTCCCGGTACAGCACGCCCAGGAAGTTCAACGGCACGTACAGCTGGATCATGAAGGCGTTGACCAGCACCAGGTCGCCGATGGTCATGCGGCCTTCCACCACGCCCGCGGTCGCGCGCCACACCATCAGCGTGACCGCCACCGCGATGATCGCGCTCTGGCCGATGTTCAGGAACCCCAGCGAGCTCTGGCTGCGTACGGCGGCGCGCATCCATCGGCTGAGGCTCTCGTCGTAGCGCTGGGATTCGAAGCGCTCGTTGCCGAAGTACTTCACCGTCTCGTAGTTCAGCAGGGAATCGATGGCGCGCGTGTTCGCCTTGCTGTCCAGCTCGTTCATCTCGCGACGAAAGCGCGTGCGCCACTCGGTCACGGTGATGGTGAAGCCGATGTAGAGCACCAGCGCGCCCAGCGTGATCAGCGCGAACTGCGGGTCGTACTTGAGCACGAGGTAGGTCAGCACCAGCGCCACCTCGACGATGGTCGGCACGATGCTGTAGAGCGTGTAAGACACCAGGCTGGACACGCCTCGCGAGCCGCGCTCCAGGTCGCGCGTCAGTCCCCCGGTCTGGCGCTCCAGGTGGAAGCGCAAGGACAGCGCGTGCAGGTGGTCGAAGACCTGCAGCGAGATGCGCCGCACCGCGCTCTGGGTGACCCGCGCGAAGACGATCTCCCGCAGCTCGGTGAAGAGCGTGGTGGACAGGCGCAACAGGCCGTAGCCCACCAGCAGCGCGACCGGCAACGCCAGGACGGCGCCGGCCGCAGTGCCGCTCGGGCCCGACGCAGGGGCACCTGCCCCCGCGGCCACCGGCGTCAGCCCATCGACGATGTGCTTGAGAATCACCGGCACCCCCACGTTTGCCACCTTGGCGAGCACCAGGCAGGCCAGCGCCAGCAGCACCCGCCCGCGCCATTCCCAGAGGTAAGGCAGCAGCGTGCGCAGCGTCGCCCAGTCCGAGCGCGGGGGGCGTGCCGGGCCACCGGCGGCGCCTGCGGACGGGTCCGCGGCGGGCGGCGATAGCGTGGCGGTGGGACGCATGGAGGTGGGGGCTCCGGGGGTGGTCAGGCCGTCATTGTGCGCCAAGGCCAGTATCATCCAGCCCATGACCATCGCCCTTCCAGACCGGCAGCCCACCCTTCGTGTCACGCCCATGCCGGCCGACGCCAACATCCACGGCGACGTCTTCGGCGGCTGGATCATGGCCCAGGTCGACATCGCCGGAGCGCTGCCCGCGGTCAAGCGCGCCAACGGCCGCGTGGCCACCATCGCGGTCAACGCCTTCCAGTTCAAGCAGCCGGTCTTCGTCGGCGACCTGCTGTCCTTCTACGCCGACGTGGTGAAAGTGGGCCGCACCTCGATCACGGTGAACGTGGAGGTCTGGGCCGAGCGCAACCGGCTCGACAGCGAGGTGGTCAAGGTCACCGAGGCGACGCTGACCTACGTGGCCACCGGCTCGGACCGAAAGCCGCGGGTGATCCCACCCATCGGGCAGGCGGGCAGCGCCGGCGGGCTGGGGTCGGCCTGACCCAGTCGAGCCGTGCCGGGCCGTTGGCGGCCCGGTCGGAGGGAGAGCCGCTTCAGGCCTCGGTCAGCAGCTCCAGCACCGCGCGCCCCACCACCTTCGTCGCCTTGCGCAGGTCGTCCAGCACCAGATGCTCGTCGGCCCGCTTGGCATTGGACTCCAGCACCGTGCGCGGGCCCGCGCCGTAGATGGCCGACGCCACGCCCGCCGCGCCGTACAGCCGCACGTCGGTGTAGAGCGGCGTGCCGGAGGTGGGGACAGGCGTGCCGAGCACCGCTTCGCCGTGGCGCTGCAGCGCCGCCACCAAGGGTGCGTTGGCATCGCTGGGCCGCCAGGGCTGCGCCAGCAGCAACCGTCGGATCTCGACGCGGATGCCCGGACGCGAGGCGGCGGCTTCGTCGATGACGCGGCGCACCTCCGCCTCGACCTGCGCGGGATCCTCTTCCGGGATCATGCGCCGGTCCAGCTTCAGCACCACCTTGCCCGGCACGACGTTGGTGTTGGTGCCGCCTTCGATGCGCCCCACGTTCAGGTAGGGATGCGCTATGCCCACCACTTGCGAGCGGATCGAGCGGTAGCGTTCGTTCTCGGCATACAGCGCGTTCAAGATGGCGACCGCACCCTGCAGCGCGTCGACGCCGGTGTGCGGGATGGCCGCGTGCGCCATCTTCCCGTGCACCGTCACTTCCATCTGCAGGCAGCCGTTGTGCGCGGTGATCACCTCGTAGGAGAAGCCGGCGGCGACCAAGTAGTCCGGCTTGGTCAACCCGTTCTTCAGCAGCCAGCCAGGGCCCAGCTCGCCGCCGAACTCCTCGTCGTAGGTGAAGTGCAATTCGACGCCGCCTTTCAGGGGCGTGCCCGCGGCAACCAGCGCGTCCAGCGCGCGCAGCGCGAAGGTGTAGGTGGCGAAGTCGCTCTTGCTGACCGCCGCCGCCCGTCCGTACAGCCGGCCATCGACGATCTCGGCGCCGTAGGGGTCATGGCTCCAACCCTCGCCTGGCGGCACCACGTCACCGTGCGCGTTCAGCGCGACGACCGGCCCGTCGCGGTAGCGGCGGCGCACGATCAGATTGGTGATCGACGCCATCCCGTAGTCCTTCACGTCCTGCTCGGGCACGGGGTGCCGTTCCGCTTCGAGCCCGAAGCCGGCCAGCAGCTCGGCGGTGCGTTCTGCGTGGGGCGCGTTGTTCCCGGGCGGCGTGTCGGTCGGCACCCGCACCAGCGCCCGGAGGAAACGCACCTGTTCGTCGAAATGCGCGTCGACCCAGGCGTCCAGCTGTTCGTATCGATTCATGGTTGCTCGGCAGTCTGTTGCAGCAGGTGCGCGAAGGCCCGCACCGCGAGGTCCGCGTCGTCGCTGGTGGTGGATTCCAGCGGGTTGTGGCTGATGCCGGCGTTCTCGCCGCGCACGAAGAGCATGGCCTGCGGCATCACCTCGTGCAGCTTCATGGCGTCGTGGCCGGCGCCACTGGGCATGCGATGCACTTGAAGCCCGACCGCGGCGACCGCGTGCTCCCAGCGCCGCTGCCACCGCGCCTCGCTGGGCGCGGCGGCAGCGCGCATGGTCTCTTCCAGCGCGTGCGAAACGCCGCGACGCTCGCAGATGCGCGCCAGCTCGGCCAGCACGTCGCGCACGCACTCGTCCCGGACGCTGTCGGTGGTGGCGCGGATGTCCAGGCTGAATCGGCAGCGTCCTGGCACCACGTTGATCGATCCAGCCGGCACTTCGAGCAGCCCCACTGTGCCCACGACGTCCGGGATGCTCGCAGCGCGCCGCTCCAGGAAGAGGATCAGCTCGGCCACCGCCGCGGCGGCGTCGCGCCGACGGTCCATCGGCGTGGTGCCGGCGTGGCTGGCCATGCCCGTCACTTCACCCAGGTAGCGCACGCTGCCGTTGATGGACGTGACCACGCCCAGCGGCAAGTCCAGCTCGTTGAGCACCGGCCCCTGCTCGATGTGCACCTCCACGAAGCCCAAGTAGCGGGACGGGTCGCGCACCAGCGCCGGGATGGCTTGCACGGGCAGGCCGGCCGCTTCCATGGCTTGGCGCATCGTGATGCCGTCGGCGTCGCGCTGGTCCAGCCAGCGTGCATCGAATTGTCCGATGAGCGCTCCCGAGCCGAGGAAGGTCGCCTTGTACCGTTGGCCTTCTTCTTCGGCGAAGCCCACCACTTCGATGCCAAAAGGCAACCGCCGCCCGGCGCGGTGGAGCTCGGCCACGCAGGCCATCGGCACCAGGATGCCCAGGCGGCCGTCGTACTTGCCGCCGTTGCGCACCGTGTCGTAGTGGCTGCCGGTCAGCAACCTGCGGCCCGCTGGGTCGGTGCCGTGGTAGACGCCCACCACGTTGCCCACCGCGTCGATGGTCACTTCGTCGAAACCGCATTCGCGCATCCAGCCGGACAGCTGGCGTGCGCAGGCGCGATGCGCCTCGGTCAGGTAGGTGACCGTGAGCTGGCCGCGCTCGGCGAAGCCGGGATCCGAATGTTCCGCCAATCGCTCGGCCCAGTCCCAGACCTGCTCGCCCAGAACGGGCGCATGGCCGAGCTTGTCGTTCAGGCGGATCTCGGCGATGCGATGGATGTTGCGCATCGCCTCGGCCAGCTCGTAATCGCGCGGGTGGGACAGCCGACGCTCCAGCGTCGCGATGATCTGGCTGCGCGTCAGGCCCAGGCCGCGCGGACCGCGCACCGCCAGGATGAACGGAATGCCGAACTTGCCGCTGTAGGCGGCATTCAGGCGTTGCAGCGCTTCGAACTCGGCCGGGGTGCAGTGCGCGAGGCCCGCGCGCGCCTGCTCGCCGGTGGATTCCGCCGTCAGCTCGCCAGCGATCGCGGCCTTGCCAGCCAATTCCGGGTGCGCGCGGATCAGCGCCAGTCGACGCTCGTCGCCGGCATCGCGCACCGCGCGCACCAGGGCCTGCTTGAGCTCGGCCAAGGCCCGGAAGGGCCGTGCGGCGGCGGCGGCCCGGGCCACCCAAGGCGAGTGCTCGTAGACGCCATCGAGCAACTCGACGAAGCCTTCGGGCGAGGCAGCGTTGAGGCGTTCCAGGGACAAGGACATGGACGGGGTCACTCCCAGGCGAAGGCACGGGTGGGGTCGAAGGGATGCACTTCCTTCCAATGCCGCGCGATGTCGATGCGGCGGGCCACCCAGACGTCCGGGTGGCGCTCGACATGGTCCAGGAAGCGCTGGAGCGCGCGCATCCGCCCAGGGCGCCCCAGCAGCCGGCAGTGCATGCCGATGCTCATCATGCCGGGGCGCTCGTCGCTCTCGGCGTAGTGGACATCGAAGGCGTCGCGCAGGTACTCGAAGAACTCGTCGCCATGCGAGAAGCCCTGCGGCAGGGCGAAGCGCATGTCGTTGCAGTCCAGCGTGTACGGCACGACCAGGTGCGGCGCACGGCTGCCGTCGGTCTTGCGGACCTGCAGCCAGAACGGCAGGTCGTCGCCGTAGTAGTCGCTGTCGTACTCGAAGCCGCCATGGTCGGCGACCAGCCGGCGCGTGTTGGGGCTGTCGCGGCCGGTGTACCAGCCCAGTGGGCGCTGGCCGGTCACGCGTTCGATGATGTCCATGCCGATGCGCATGTGCTCGCGCTCGGTGGCTTCGTCCATGCCCTGGTAATGGATCCACCGCCAGCCATGGCAGGCGATCTCGTGCCCCGCCTCGACGAAGGCGGCGGTGACCTCCGGGCAACGCTCCAGGGCCATCGACACGCCGAAGACCGTCAACGGCAGGCGGCGCCGCTCGAACTCGCGGAGGATGCGCCACACGCCCACGCGCGACCCGTACTCGTACACGCCTTCCATGGAGAGGTGCCGCGCGGGGTATGAGGCGGCGTTGAACATCTCGGACAGGAACTGCTCGCTGCCGGCATCGCCATGCAGCACGCAGTTCTCGCCGCCTTCCTCGTAGTTCAAGACGAATTGCACCGCCAAGCGCGCGCGTCCCGGCCAACGGGGGTCGGGCGGATTGCGGCCGTAACCGGCCAGGTCGCGCGGGTAAGGGGAAGCGGGCTTCGCGGAAGCGCCGACGGCGGGCCCCACGGAAGGACCTGCGCTGAGCGGGGACGATGCCTTTTCCGAAGATGATGCCATGTCATCTTTCCATTGGACGGTGCCGGTAAAGTGTATACGATGCAGAGCTCAAAGTGCCCACAATTCTCACGTGGCACTCGGCCAACGCTACTGGAGGAACGATGGGACGACTGAGCACGCACGTGCTGGACACCATGAACGGCTGCCCGGCTGCCGGCATGCAGGTGACGCTCGAACGCCTGGCCGACGGCCGCAGCGAATCGATCGCCCACCTGTCGCTCGACGCGGACGGCCGCAACCCGGGCGGCCCATTGCTCAGCGCCGACACCATGCGACCGGGTCAGTATCGCCTGTCCTTCCATGTCGGCGCGTACTTCCGCGCGCGCGGCGTCGCCCTGCCGGACCCGCCATTCATCGACATCGTCCCCATCGAGTTCGGCATCGCCGACCCGGGCGGTCATTACCATGTTCCGCTCCTGGTCAGCCCGTGGGCTTATTCGACTTATCGGGGATCTTGATCCGATCAATAAATATAATCCGTCCAGCGGGTTTTCCCGTACACAAAGACGGAAGCAGGCTGTATACACTTTGCCGACTCGTCGCCGCGGAGCCCAACGGTCCGGCCGCCTTCCTGGCCCATCCGTTCGGTCGCGACGTTTCATCCTCACAGAGCCCGCCGTGGTGAGGACGCGCGCATCGCCCCGATGCGCCGTCCTCACGCATGCGAGGTTCGGATGGAAGGCTACCTCCTCGACTGGGTCAACCTGCTGCTGCGGTGGGCCCATGTCATCACCGCGATCGCCTGGGTCGGCTCGTCGTTCTACTTCGTTTTCCTCGACAACAGCCTGACCAAGCCCACCGCGCCCGAGCTCAAGCAAAAAGGCGTCGACGGTGAGCTGTGGGCGGTCCACGGCGGGGGCTTCTACAACCCCCAGAAGTACCTCGTCGCGCCCAAGCAGCTGCCCGAGCACCTGCACTGGTTCTACTGGGAAAGCTACTCGACCTGGCTGACCGGCTTCGGCCTGTTCACGGTCCTGTACCTCTTCAACGCGGGCACTTTCCTCGTGGACAAGAGCGTGCACGACTGGTCCGCGGGCACGGCCATCGGTGCTTCGCTGGCCTTCCTGGTCGCGTTCTGGTTCGTCTACGACCTCATCTGCCGCACGTTGGGGAAGGCGCCGAGCGGCGACCGGCTGGTGGGGCTGTGCGTGGCCCTGGTCGTGGTTTTCGCGTCCTGGCTGGCGTGCCAGCTGTTCGCGGGGCGCGCCGCCTTCCTGCTCGTCGGCGCCATGATGGCCACGGCGATGAGCGCGAACGTCTTCTTCTGGATCATTCCGGGCCAGCGCACCGTCATCGCGCAGATGAAAGCCGGCCAGCCCGTCGACCCGGTCCACGGGCAGCGCGGCAAGCAGCGCAGCGTGCACAACACCTACTTCACGCTGCCGGTGCTGGTGGCGATGTTGTCCAACCATTACGGCTGGCTGTACACGGGCCCCAACAACTGGCTGGTGCTGGTCGGGCTGATGCTGGCGGGCGCGCTCATCCGCCACAGCTTCGTCGCGCGGCACAAGGCGCGCACCCTTTCCAAGCCAGCCCCCTGGCACTACGCCATCGCGGGCTCGGTCATGGTGGCGGTGCTGGCCGCCTGGCTGGCGCCTCGGCCCGACCCGGCGCTCGAGGCAGCCGCCAGCGCCGCGGCCGCGCAACCGGTCGCCTTCGCGCAGGTGCAGGCGGTCGTGGAGCAGCGCTGCACGATGTGCCACAACGCGCAGGTCGCCCAGAAGAACGTCGCGCTGCACACGCCCGACCTGCTCGCGCGCCATGCGCAGGCGGTCTACCAACAAGCGGCCGTGCTCAAGCTCATGCCGCTGAACAACGCGACGGGCATCACCGACGGAGAACGGGCGCTCATCAAGCGCTGGTTCGACGCGGGCGCGCGGACGAACTGACCAAAACAGCAAGCGCACCAACAAACGAAGCGCAGAGGAGACAACCATGAGTGATTCGACGATCCACCCCGTGGACGAGCGGCTGCCGACCGGACGCCTGACGGCGCTGGGCCTGCAGCACGTCCTGGTCATGTACGCCGGCGCCGTCGCGGTGCCGCTCATCGTGGGCCGCGCGCTCAAGCTGTCGCCCGAACAGGTGGCCCTGCTGATCTCGGCGGATCTCTTCTGCTGCGGGCTGGTGACGCTGATCCAGTCGCTGGGCCTGGGCAAGCACTTCGGCATCCGGCTGCCGGTGATGATGGGCGTGACCTTCGCAGCGGTCGGCCCGATGGTGGCGATGGCCAACGTCCAGGGCGGGGTGGAAGGCGCACGCGCCATCTTCGGCGCCATCATCGGCGCCGGCGTCATCTCGATCTTCCTGGCCCCGGTCATGAGCCGGCTGCTGCGGTTCTTCCCGCCCGTCGTCACCGGCACCATCATCGCCGTGATCGGCATCAGCCTGATGCGGGTGGGCGTGGGTTGGGCGCTGGGCGGCCCGGCGCCGGCAGCGCAGTCGGTCGACGTGCCGAAGCTGGTGGCCATGGTCGACGCGGCCAAGGACACCGCGGCGCAAGCCGCCACGACCGTCCCCGCGGGCGCCACGGCGCCCGCGATCAAGCTGCCAGGGCCCATCCCGATGATGGACAACCCGTACTACGGTGCGCTGGACAACCTCGCGGTGGCGGGCGTGGTGCTGCTCGCGATCCTGCTGCTGGTGCGATACGGGCGGGGCTTCGTCGCCAACATCGCGGTGCTGCTGGGCATCGTCTTCGGATGCGCGATCGCGGTGCTGATGGGCAAGATGGGCTTCGACAAGGTCGCCAAGGCGCATTGGTTCGATGTCGTGACGCCCTTCGCCTTCGGCATGCCCACCTTCGACCCCATCATGGTGCTGACCATGACGCTGGTCATGATCGTGGTGATGATCGAGTCCACCGGCATGTTCCTGGCGCTGGCCGACATCACGGGCAAGAAGATCGGCTCCAGCGACCTGGCCGCGGGCCTGCGCACCGACGGCCTGGGCACGGTCATCGGCGGCGTCTTCAACACCTTCCCCTACACCAGCTTCTCTCAGAACGTGGGGCTGGTGGGCGTGACCGGCGTGCGCAGCCGTTGGGTGTGCGTCGCGGCCGGCGTCATCCTGATCGTGCTGGGCGTGCTGCCGAAGATGGGGGCGCTGGTCGAGTCCGTGCCGACCTTCGTGCTGGGCGGCGCTGGCCTGGTGATGTTCGGCATGGTCGCTGCCACCGGCATCCGCATCCTGTCGAACGTGGACTTCAAGACCAACCGCTACAACCTGTACATCGTCGCGATCTCCATCGGCGCGGGCCTGATCCCGCTGGTCGCGCCGCGCTGGACGCAGCAGATGTCGCACGGCCTGCATCCGCTGCTCGAGTCCGGCATCCTGCTCACCTCGATCTCGGCGGTCGTGCTGAACCTGTTCTTCAACGGCGGCCGCGCCGACGAGCGTGCCGCCATCGAGGCCGCCAAGACCGCCGAAGCGCACTGAGCGTCAACGCGAGGGCGCCTGCGCACCGACCTGCGCGTCGGCCTGCGCGCCGAGGTCGCGGCGCCACCACTCGCCTGCCAGCGCACCGTGCAGGTAGGCGATGAAACTGGTGACCTTCGCCGGCACCAGCTTGGGTGACGGGAACACCGCGTGCATTTCCTGCGCCGGCGGATGATGGTCGGTCATCACCGCCCGCACGGTGCCCCGCGCGACGGACTCGCTGGCGACGTACCACGGCAGCATGGCCAGCCCCATGCCGTCGCTGGCCGCGGTGAGCAGCGCCGTCAGGTTGTTGGACCGCAGCGGTCCGGACACCGCCACCGCCGTCGCACGCCCGTCCGGCCCGGTGAAATGCCAACGGTCGTCGCCTTTCACGCTGCTGTACACCAGGCACCGGTGCTCGGTCAGGTCCTCGGCCCGCCGGGGCTCGCCGCGCTCGGCCAGGTAGGCGCTCGACGCGACCAACACCCATGGGTTGGTGCCCAGGTAGCGCGCACCCAGCGTCGAGTCGGCCAGCCGGCCCATGCGTACCGCCAGGTCGACGCCCTGCTCCACCAGGTTCACGTAACGGTCGTCGAAGCTCAAGTCGACCGTCAGCCGAGGGTGCGCACGCATGTAGCGCAGCGCCAGCGGCACCATGACCCGCCGCCCGAAACCGACCGAGGTGCTGATCCGCAGCGTCCCGCCCACGCCCGCCTGCAGCAGCGATGCCAGGCTCTCGGCCTCGTCCAGCTCGCGGGCGATGTGCTTGCACTTGGCGTAGTACAGCGTACCCACTTCGGTGAGCGAAACGCCGCGGGTCGACCGGTGCAGCAACCGTGCGCCCAGGCGTTGCTCGAGGGCGGCAACGGCCTTGGTAGCGGTCGGCTGCGCAATCGCCAATTCCGCCGCGGCCTTGCTGAAGCTGCCGGTCTCGGCGACTCGGATGAACAGGTGAAGGCTCGTGACGCGGTCCATGCGGCCACTCTAGCGCAAAGACGCCGCGACATTCCGCCAGGGAATAGCACTTATCCCGTGGCTTCGATTCCCGGTCGGCACGGCATTGGTGATGATCCTCGCTCCCCCTGGAGGAACCCGGTCATGGCTAGGATGAAAGCGGCGCTCGCCGCCGTGCTGGTGATGGAAAAAGAAGGCGTGTCCCAGGCGTTCGGCGTGCCGGGGGCCGCGATCAACCCGTTGTACGCAGCGCTGCGCGAGCGCCAGTCGATCGCGCACGTGCTGGCGCGGCACGTCGAGGCGGCCTCGCACATGGCCGAGGGCTACACGCGCGCCGCGGCGGGCAACATCGGCGTGTGCATCGGCACCTCCGGCCCGGCCGGCACGGACATGATCACCGGGCTCTATTCGGCCAGTGCCGACTCCATACCGATCCTGTGCATCACCGGCCAGGCGCCCCGCGCCCGCCTGCACAAGGAGGACTTCCAGGCGGTCGACATCGAGTCGATCGCCAAGCCGGTCACGAAGTGGGCCGTGACGGTGCGCGAGCCCGCACTCGTCCCGCGGGTGTTCCAACAGGCTTTCCACTTGATGCGATCGGGCCGCCCCGGCCCCGTGCTGATCGACCTGCCGGTGGACGTGCAACTGGCGGAAATCGAGTTCGACATCGACACCTACGAGCCGCTGTCCGCCTACAAGCCGGCCGCCAGCCGCCGCCAGGTCGAGAAGGCGTTGGACATGCTGGCGACCGCGGCCAAGCCGGTGATCGTCGCCGGTGGCGGGGTGATCAACGCCGATGCGTCCGCGCTGCTGGTGGAGTTCGCCGAACTGGTGGGCGTCCCGGTCATTCCGACCTTGATGGGTTGGGGGTGCATCCCGGACGACCACGCCTTGATGGCCGGCATGTGCGGGCTGCAGACCAGCCACCGCTACGGCAACGCCACGATGCTGGCGTCCGACTTCGTGCTGGGGATCGGCAACCGCTGGGCCAACCGCCACACCGGCTCGATCGACACGTACACGTTGGGACGCCGCTTCGTGCACGTGGACATCGAGCCCACCCAGATCGGCCGCGTCTTCATGCCGGACTACGGCATCGTGTCCGACGCGCACGCCGCGCTGAAGCTGTTCGTCGAAGTGGCGCGCGAGCGCAAGGCAGCGGGCAGCCTGCCCGATCACGGCGACTGGGTGCATCGCTGCGCCGAGCGCAAGCGGCTCATGCATCGCAAGAGCCACTACACCGAGACGCCGATCAAGCCGATGCGCGTGTACGAGGAGATGAACGCGGCATTCCCGCGCGACACCGTCTACGTGTCCACCATCGGCCTGTCGCAGATCGCTGGAGCCCAGTTCCTGCACGTGTACGGCCCGCGCCAGTGGATCAACTGCGGACAAGCGGGGCCCCTGGGCTGGACGATCCCGGCGGCGCTCGGTGTTGTCGCGGCCGACCCGAGCCGCACGGTGGTGGGGCTGTCGGGCGACTACGACTTCCAGTTCCTGATCGAAGAGCTCGCGGTCGGGGCGCAGTTCCACCTGCCTTACGTGCAGATCGTGGTGAACAACAGCTACCTCGGCCTGATCCGGCAGGCACAGCGTGCCTTCGAGATGGACTACTGCGTGCAGCTGGCCTTCGAGAACCAGAACGTCGAGGATCCGGCGCTCAAGGGCTATGGCGTGGACCACCTGGCGGTCGTGGAAGGCTTGGGCTGCAAGGCGTTGCGGGTGACCGATCCGGAGAAGATCCGCCCGGCGCTGGAAGAGGCGCGGCGCCTGGCCCGCGAGCACCGCGTGCCGGTGGTGGTCGAGGTGATGCTGGAGAAGGTGACCAACGTCGCCATGGGCGCCGAGATCGACCAGGTGATGGAGTTCGAGGCGATCGACTGCCTGCACCCGGAAGGCCGCAAGGGCCTGGAGTTGGCCGGCCTGCTCGACTGACCCCGTCCCGGGGCGGCCGCTCGCGTGCCGCTCCATCGTTTCCTCACCGACACCGCTTCGCCCCGCCCGTTACCGCCACAGGACGCGTCACTTCATGCCCCGCTTCGCCGCGAACCTCACGATGCTGTTCAACGAGGTGCCGTTCCTCGACCGATTCGAGCGCGCCGCGCAGTGCGGCTTCGAGGCGGTGGAGTTCCTCTTCCCCTATGCCTGGCAGCCCGGTGAGATCAAGGAGCGGCTGGACCGGCACCGCCTCCAGCTCGTGCTGCACAACCTGCCCGCCGGAGACTGGTACGCGGGCGACCGTGGAATCGCGTGCGATCCGACTCGCACCGGCGAGTTCCGCGAAGGAGTGCAGTTGGCAATGCGCTACGCCACGGCGCTGGGCGTGCGCCAACTCAACTGCCTGATCGGCAAGGCGCCGGTCGGCGTGCCGCCGCAGGCCTTGCGCGAGACGGTCGTCGGCAACGTCGCCCATGCGGCCGAAGTGCTGGCCCGCTCGGACCTGCGCCTGCTGATCGAGCCGATCAACGCCTTCGACATCCCGGGATTCTGGCTCAACCGGACCAGCGACGCGTTGTCGATCATGGACGAGGTCGGTGCGCCGAACCTCTTCCTCCAGTACGACGCCTATCACGCGCAGCGCACCGAGGGCGAGCTCGCGGCGACCATCGAGAAGCACTTGCCGCGCATCGCGCACATCCAGGTCGCCGACAACCCGGGGCGGCACGAACCCGGCACCGGCGAGATCGATCATGCGTTCCTGTTCGCGCACCTCGACCGCCTGGCTTACCAGGGTTGGGTCGGGTGCGAATACAAGCCGGCCGGCGCCACCGAGGCGGGCCTGGTCTGGCGCGAGCGACTGGCGCCGCAGGCCGCGCGGCGCAGCTGAGCCGATCACCAAACCGAGGAGACTCCGATGACCAGCACCCCACTCAAGATCGGCTTCATCGGCCTGGGCATCATGGGCACGCCCATGGCCGGCCATCTCGCACGCGCCGGGCACCAGCTCTACGTGCACACGCGCGGCCGGGTTCCCGAACCGATCGCCTCGTCCAACGCGGTGCAATGCTTGAGCGCCAAGGGCGTGGGCGAGCGCGCCGACATCGTCATCCTGATGGTGCCCGACACGCCGAACGTGGAAGACGCGCTGTTCGGGGCCGAGGGCGTGGCTGCCGGCTTGCGGCCCGGCAAGGTGGTCGTCGACATGAGCTCGATCTCGCCGCTGGCGACCAAGGAGTTCGCCCGGCGCATCGTGGCCCTGGGCTGCGAATACCTCGACGCACCCGTGTCGGGCGGCGAAGTCGGTGCCCGGAACGCGACGCTATCGATCATGGTGGGCGGCACCGAGGCCGCGTTCATGCGCGTCAAGCCGGTCTTCGAACTCATGGGCAAGAACATCACGCTCGTGGGCGGCCACGGTGATGGCCAGACCGCGAAGGTCGCCAACCAGATCGTCGTCGCGTTGACCATCGAGGCGGTGGGCGAGGCGCTGCTCTTCGCGGCCAAGGCGGGCGCCGATCCGGCACGGGTGCGCCAGGCGCTGATGGGCGGCTTCGCGGCGTCTCGCATCCTCGAGGTGCACGGCGAGCGCATGGTCGCGCGACGCTTCGAGCCGGGCTTCCGTATTGAGCTGCACCAGAAAGACTTGAGCCTCGCGCTGTCCAGCGCGCGCGCGCTGGGCGTGTCGCTGCCCAACACCGCGACGACGCAGGAACTCTTCAACGCCTGCGTCGCGCACGGCGGCAAGGCACTGGACCACTCGGCGCTGGTCCAGGCGCTCGAGAAGATGGCGAATTTCGAGATCGGTCAGCAGGCCCAGTGAACCTTCCGTCGCATGGGCCCGCGGCGCCATCGGGGCGCGCGCCGCGTGCGTTGCTGCGTCGGATGTTCGACGCGGCCGTCTCCTCGGCGCAGCCCGAGCGTTGCGTCCCGTTCCATCTTCCCAAGGCGGCCGACGTGGGTCGCGGTCGACTGATCGTGCTCGGCGCGGGCAAGGCGTCGGCCGAAATGGCCCGGGCCGTGGAAGCGCACTGGCCGGGTCCGCTCTCTGGTCTGGTCGTGACGCGCCATGGACACGCGGCCGCCTGCCGGTCCGTCGAGATCGTCGAAGCGAGCCACCCGGTTCCCGACGCCGCGGGTCTCGCGGCCGCGCGGCGGATGATGGACATCGCCCACGCCGCGGGCCACGACGACTTCGTGCTGGTCCTGATGTCGGGGGGCGGCTCGGCCTTGCTGCCGTCGCCGCTGCCGGGCCTGGGCCTGGAAGACGAGCGTGCGATCAACCAGGCGCTGCTGCGCTCGGGCGCATCGATCGGCGAGATGAACTGCGTGCGCCGGCACCTGTCCGCGATCAAGGGCGGACGGCTCGCCGCGGCTTGCCATCCGGCCCGGGTGTTGACGCTCGCGATCTCGGACGTGCCGGGCGACGACCCCGTCGACATCGCCTCCGGACCGACCGTGCCCGATCCGAGCACCTGCGCCGATGCGCTCGCCGTGGCGCGCCGCCACGGCGTCGCGTTGCCTCCAGCGGCCATCGCGCTGCTGGAATCCGGCCGCGGCGAATCGATCAAGCCCGGCGACCCTCGCCTGGCTCGCGCCGCGTTCCGGCTGGTCGCCGCGCCGCAGCAGGCGCTCGAAGCCGCCGCCGAGGTCGCCCGTGCCGCTGGCGTGCGCCCGTTGATCCTGGGCGACGCGATCGAGGGCGAAGCGCGTGAAGTCGGCAAGGTGCTGGCCGGCATCGCGCTGCAGGCGTCCAACCACGACCAGCCCGTCGCGCCCCCGTGCGTGCTGCTGTCGGGGGGCGAGACCACGGTCACGGTGCGCGGCAGCGGGCGCGGCGGCCGCAATGTCGAATGCCTGCTGTCGATGGCGATATCGCTGGGCGGCCGTGCCGACGTCCATGCGCTCGCGGCCGACACCGACGGCATCGACGGGCGCGAGGAGATCGCGGGCGCGCTGCTCGGGCCCGATTCGCTGTCCCGGGCGCGCTCGCTCGGACTGGACCCGGCACGGATGCTCGACGACAACGATGGGCACGCCTTCTTCGAGACCCTGGGCGACTCGATCGTGACCGGCCCCACCCGCACCAACGTGAACGACTTCCGCGCGATCCTCATCGACGAGCCCCTGCCATGAACCAGCGACGCGACCGCAATGCCAAGATCGTGGCCACCCTCGGCCCGAGCAGCTCCGACGCGCGGACCTTGCGCCGCCTCCTGGAGGCCGGGGCCGATGTCTTCCGGCTGAACTTCAGCCATGGCGTCGCGGAGGACCACAGCGAGCGGGTACGCCTGCTGCGGGCCCTGGAAGCCGAGACCGGCCGCCCGATCGGCATCCTGGCCGATCTGCAGGGACCGAAGTTGCGCATCGGCACCTTCGCGGACGGTCCGGCCACGCTGTCGGCCGGCGATGCGTTCCGGTTGAGCCTGGGCGATGCGCCGGGAGACGCCAGCGGCTGCTCGATGCCCCACCCCGAAGTCTTCGCACCGCTCGCGCCGGGCGTCGAGCTGCTGATCGACGATGGCCGGGTTCGGCTGCGGGTCGAACGCTGCAGCCCCGAGCACGCGGACACCCGCGTCGTGGTGGGCGGCGTGGTGTCGGACCGCAAAGGCGTCAACGTGCCCGGCGTCGTCCTGCCGCTGGCGGCGCTGACGCCCAAGGACCGGCGCGACCTGGCGCTCGCGCTTGAACTGGGCGTGGATTGGGTCGCGCTGTCCTTCGTGCAGCGCCCGGAGGACGTGGCGGAGATCAAGGCGCTGGTGGGTGGGCGCGCGGGCGTGGTCTCGAAGTTGGAAAAGCCCGCCGCCATGGACCGCCTGGACGAGATCGTCGCGCTGTCGGACGCGGTGATGGTGGCCCGCGGCGACCTGGGCGTGGAGCTGCCCGCCGAGCAGGTGCCCGTGCTGCAGAAGCGCATCGTGCGCAGCTGCCGCCGACTGGGCCGCCCGGTCATCGTCGCCACCCAGATGCTGGAGTCGATGGTCGGCAACCCGGTGCCCACGCGCGCCGAGGCGTCCGACGTGGCGACCGCGATCTACGACGGCGCGGACGCCGTGATGCTGTCGGCCGAATCGGCGTCCGGCCGGTACCCGGTGGAATCGGTGGACATGATGAGCCGGATCATCGGGGAGGTCGAAGCCGACCCGCTGTGGCGCCAGCTCATCGACGCTTCTCATGCGCCGGCCGCACCGGGCGCGGTCGACATCGCACAGGCGCTGTCGTGCACGATGCGGCGCACGGTCGCCTTGCTGCGCTGCGCCGCGATCGTCACGTACACCAGCTCCGGCCACACCAGCCTGGTGGCCGCCCGCGAGCGGCCCGAGGCACCGATCCTGAGCCTCACGCCCAACCTCGCCACCGCGCGCCGGTTGGCGCTCGTCTGGGGCGTGCACACCGTGCGCGTGCCCGATGTCTCGGACGTCCACGAGATGACCCGTGTCGCGTGCGAAGCAGCGCGCCACCAAGGCTTCGCGCAAGCGGGACAGACGGTCGTGGCGCTGGCCGGCATGCCATTCGGCACGCCGGGATCGACCAACCTGCTGCGAATCGCGCAAGTCTGATCGGACGGAGCGGTCGCAGTTCGACCCGGCATAATCCTGCGCCATGCGCGCATGGCGATCGGAACGCACGAAGTGGCTGCTCGGCTGGCTGGCGTTGACGCTGCTGGGCACGGTGGCCATCATCCGCTGGGACATCGCCCAACGCCGCACGGCTTTCGAGGACGACGCGCGGGTCGCGCATCGGCAGCTCTCGCAGCGCGCCGCGCAGCACGAAGCGATCCTCGGCACGCTCGTGCTGCTGGCGCAGCCGATCGGGGGCAACGCTGGGCTGGAGCGGCGCCTGCCGGCCCTGTATCCACAGCTGCTGGATGCTTGGCGGCGCGAGCGTGGCGAAGACTGGCAGGGCTCGCAGGCGCGCCTCTTGGCCGAGGCCGAAGGCCGGTCACGCGCATCGGGTCGCGCCGAACTCGGCGGCTTTGACGCCAGTTCCGGTCGCTACACGGTCGTCATGGCCGGAGAACCGGTCAGCTTCGGGCTGCAGGTCGAGGCCAGGCGGCTGTTGCCGCCGGAGGGCTGGCCCTTCGAGCACGCGCCGCTCGTGCGCGCCGCGTTGGCCCACGGGGCAAGCGAACTGATCCTGCAAGCCGGCGTCCCTGGTCCAGACCCGGCCGCGCCGCTCCTCGCGGCGCCCACGGGCCTCACGCCGGGTTTCGTGTTCTCCAAGCGGCTGGCTACCGACAGCCAGCCGTTCGAACTGCGGGTGCAGCGTCCGACCGGCCCGGCCGAGTGGCCTTGGACCGCGATGGCGGCGTGGGCGGCAGGATGTGCAGCGGTGCTCGGTGCGGCAGCCTCTGTGCATCGGTCGCGAGTTGCGCGGCGGCGCGCCGAGGCCGCGGTCCGCATCGGCCGCGTGGCACGGCTCAATGCGCTCGGCGAACTGGCCGCCGGCCTCGCGCACGAGATCAACCAACCCTTGACCGCGGTGCTGGCCAGCACCCAAGCCGCGCGCCGGCTGCTGGACGACGAGCAACCGGACACGGCGCTGCTGCGCCAGGCGACCACGCAGGCGGCCGCGCAAGCGCGCCGCGCTGCCGACGTGCTGGCGCGGCTGCGCACGTCGATCGCCGCCCCTGCGGCGGGCGAGCCGGCGCCACGGCCGCTGTCGCTGCGGTCGATGACCCGGCAAGTGCTGGACCTGGCAGAGCCCGAGGTGCGTGCACGCGGCGTGCGTGCCACCATCGAAGGGGAAGCCGTGCAGGTGATGGCCGACCCCGTCGCGGTGGAGCAGATCCTGGTCAACCTGCTGGACAACGCCCTGCACGCGCTGGAAAGCGTGCCGGTCGATGAACGACGGCTCGTGCTCCGCTTGTCCAGCGCCGGCGGCCAAGCGGTCCTGTCTGTGATCGACAGCGGCCCGGGCATCGCCGCGGACGCGATGCGGCGGCTCTTCGAGCCCTTCTACACCAAGCGAGCCGGCGGCCTGGGCCTCGGCCTGAGCCTGTCGGAAACACTGGCGCAGGCGATGGGCGGGGCGCTCGAGGCGCAGCAACACTTGCCACGCGGTGCGGAATTCCGATTGTCCCTTCCGCTGGCCCCTGCGGAGCAGCAATGATGAACGCGCTGTCGCCTCTGGTGCAGCTGGTGGATGACGACGAGGCGGTGCGGGAAAGCCTGGCACTGCTGTTGTCGACTGTCGGGCTGAGGGTGGCCGCATGGCCGGACGGCGCCGCCTTCCTCGAGGGCTTCGACCGCGGCGCGATCGGCGCCATCCTGCTGGACGTGCGCATGCCGGGCCTGGGCGGGCTGGCCGTGATCGAGCGGTTGCGCGGCGAAGGCGCCGACCAGCCCGTGATCATGCTCACCGGCCACGGCACGGTGCAGGCCTGCCGCCGTGCGTTCAAGGCGGGCGCGGCGGAGTTCCTCGAAAAGCCGGTCGATGACGATCTGCTCATCGAGACCGTGCATGAAGCCATCCGCGGCCACCTTCGATCGCGCGAGCGGCTGGAGGCGGACCGCGGCGCGCGCGAGCGCTTCGGCAGGCTCACGACCCGCGAGCGCGAGGTGTTTGCCCTCGTGATCCAAGGCATGACGAGCAAGGAAGTGGCGCGCGCGCTGGCGATCTCGCCGCGCACCGTGGAAACCTACCGTGCGAGCTTCTCGGCCAAGCTCGAATGCGATTCGCTGGCGCTGCTCGTGCGCCATTACGCGGCGCTGGCCGCGGACGACGCTGCGTAGATCTACGGAGCCGCGCTCCGCGCGCGCACGAATACCGGCCGCGAGCGCGGGCGCTTAACGTCGATGCCTGACGGTGCCGCACGTCGCGACGCCGATACGAGCAGCACCCCTCCAGGAAGCCCGCCATGAACCCGTCTTGCCGCCCCATCGCCGAACTGCCCAGCCCCGTCGCCACAATGGCGCGCCCGTCCACAGTCGCCGTCACCGTCCTTGCCGGTGCCCTCCTTCTGGTCGCGGCCAGCGGCTCGGCCAGCGCACAAGCGTTCCGCGCCGAGCGCAACATCTCGTTGGAGCTCGCCAACCAGCTCGCCACGGCCACGGTGGCCGCATGCCGGGCCAACGGCCATGCCGTGACGGCCACCGTGGTCGACCGCGCGGGCACCGTCCGCGCTGTGCAGCGCGCCGACGCGGCAGGCCCGCATACCCTGGCCGCCAGCGAGCGCAAGGCCTTCACTTCCGCTTCGGCCCGCAACAGCACGCTGGCGATGATGGAGGCTTCGCAGAAGAATCCGGCCGCGGCGAACCTCGTGCACATCCCCGGTTACCTGTTGCTGGGCGGCGGCGTGCCGGTGCGCATGGGCGACGAAGTGATCGGCGCGATCGGCGTCGGCGGCGCCCCGGGCGGACACTTGGACGAGCAGTGCGCCATCGCTGCGCTCGAGCAGGCGCGCGAGATGCTGCGATGAATCGACCGGCGGCAAAGAGGTCGTGGCGTTCCGCCCGGGAGTACGGGTGGGCGCGGCCCACGGCGGCCGCCGTGCTCGCGGTCCTGTTCCTGTCCGCGCTTGCGGGCGTCGCGACGGCGCAGATCGCGCCTTCATCGACCGAAGCCGCCGCTTACCGCGGCCTGCACGCCGCGGCGTGGCATGGCGATGCGGTCAAGATCGCGCGGTTGGCGCAAGCGACGCCCGCCGCGCTCGAAGCCCGCGATGCCCACGGGCGCACGCCCTTGCACGTCGCCGCGCATGCCCGCCGCCCCGCCACGGTGCGTGCGTTGCTGGCAGCGGGCGCGAACCCGTCCGCGCTGGACAACGACCGTTACGACGCGGTCACCATCGCGGCCGTGGCCGACGACGAGCCCACGCTCGACGCCCTGTTGGCGGGCGGCGCGAGCCCACGCCTGGTGACCAGCCGCTACGACGGCACGGCCTTGATCGCCGCGGCGCACCTGGGTCATGACGGCGTGGTGCGTCGACTGATCGCCGCGGGCGCGCCGCTCGACCATGTCAACAACCTGCACTGGACCGCGCTGATCGAGGCGGTGGTGCTGGGCGACGGCGGGCCGCGCCACCAGGAGACGGTGAAGGCGCTGCTGGCCGCGGGCGCGGATCGACACCTGAAGGACCGCGAGGGCCGCACGGCGCTGGACTTGGCCAAGGCGCGCGGCTACGCGGCGATGGCACGGATGCTGGAGGGTCGGGCAGGCCGATGACGCCGGCGGCGGATCACCCGGACGGCACTCCGGAGCCGCCGCTCGCCCGCCGATCAGCGCATCGGGCACCTGTCGACGTAGGCGTCGCGTTCGGCCTTGAGCGGCGTGGCGATCGTCTTCAGCGTCATGCGGCCCCGGTCGTCCTTGACTGCCTCGAAGACGTGGAAGTCCTGGATCGGGAACTGGTTCGTGTTGTACTTCATCGGCCCGCGCACCGACTGGAAGTCGGCCGCCTTCAACGCCGCCTGGAAGGCCTTCTTGTCATCGACCTTGCCCCCCGTCGTCTTGAGCGCCGAATCGATCAGCTGCGCTGCGTCGTAAGACTGCGCGGCGTACTGGCTGGGGATGCGCTGGTGCTTGGCCTCGAAATCGCGCACGAACTTCCGGCTGGCGGGGTTGGGGAAGTCCGGACCCCAGAAGGTCCCGCCCATGACGCCCAGCGCCGCATCGCCTTGCGCCGGCAGGTTGATCCCGTCCGTGGTGGACGACGTGAGCAGCGGAATCCTCCCTCGCATGCCGGCCTGGTTCCATTGCCTGATGAAGCTCACGCCCAACCCGCCCGGCATCAGCGCGTAGATCGCTTGCGGGTTCGCGGCGACGATCTGCGCGATCTCGGCCGAAAAATCGGTCTGGCTCAGTGCTGGGTAGATCTCCCCGAGCGCTTCGCCCTTGAAGTAGCGCTTGAAACCGGCGACGTGGTCCTTGCCGGCCTAGAGATCCGGGGCGATCGCGACCACCCGTGTCAAGCCCCTGGGGTTGGCGTACGCGCCCATGACTTCGGCCTGCTGGTCGCTCTGCCAGGAGGTCGAGAAAAAGAAGGGCGAGCATTGAGCGCCAGCGATGAGGCTCGGGCCGGCGTTGCTTCCGATCAAGAAGACCTCTTTCTCGACCACCTTCCTGTGCACCGCCATCATCACGTTCGAGAACGTCACGCCAGTGATGATCGGCACACGCTCTTTGTCGATCAGCTCTTCGATGATCTGGACACCCAGCTCGGGCTTGAGCTGACTGTCCCTGCGCAGCACTTGCACCGGCACTCCACCCAACCGCCCGCCGTTCTGTTCGACCACCAGCATGAACGCGTCGTACTGGTCTTGGCCAAGCGCGCCCTGAGGGCCGGACAGCTCGGCCATGAAGCCGATCTTGAGCGGCGTCTGCGCGCCCGAGCCCGGGGCTGGCGCCGAGGTCTGCGCCTGCGAAAGCGAAGCGCTGCCGAACACGGCAGCTGCCAGGACCGTCGCGACGGCTCCACGCAATGAGGACGGCGCGCGCGCGCGCGGGCGGTGATCGATGCTGCGGACGAAACGGGACATGGCAGGTCTCCTCGGTGGCAAGCGGCAACTCAGCGCGACGCACCCCGGTACGACGCGATCCGGGCGGCCCGGGCGCACGATGACCGCACCGAACGTCGGCGAGCTCGTTCGCGCCGTCCTACCACGAGACCGGGCCGCAGCGGCAGGCCGCGCTGCCCGTCACGAACGCCCCGCCCGCCTGGCTTTCGGCGGGTCCACCTCGTCGACCCCGAAGATACGCTCGAAATTCACCTCGGCGGTGTCCGCGGTCGAGACATGGATCGCGCTCTCGACATGTTCGAGGTGCTGCAGCATCAACCGCTCGGCGCGGCGCGCATCGCCGGCCTCGATCGCCTTGACGATGTCGTGGTGCTCGTGCTCGGCGCAGGCGCCGTTGTCGTGTGATTCGTACTGGGCGATGATCAGGCTGGTGAGCGCCACCAGCCGGCGCATGTCCTCTGCGAAGATCCGGTTGCCGGTAGCCGCCGCCAGGATCGCGTGGAACTCGCCGGTCAGGCGCGCCAGCTCGGTTCGGTTGCCGCTCGCTCGGGCGCCGGCTTCGGCATCCAAGTGCGCGCGCAGCGTCGCGACCGGCTGCCCGGCGAACTTCGCGCAAAGCTCCCCGACGATCGCGCGTTCCAACGCACGCCGCACCGCGAACACGTGCCGCGTGTCCTCGGCCGTGGGACTCGCCACGAACGCGCCGCGGTTCGGACGCGTTTCCACGATCAATTCCTGCGCGAGCCGCAGCAGCACTTCGCGGATCCGGGTGCGACTGGCCTGGAAGACTTGCGCCAGGCGCTCCTCGCTCAGCTTGGTGCCAGGGGGCAAGCGCCGCTCGCCGATGGCAGCGTAGACGCGCTCGTAGATCTCCTGGTTGGTCAGCTTCGCGCTCAATGAGGGATCCGGTGGTCGGGCGATGGTCGAACGCGCGCTCCGGCGCTGGCGTTCGGACCGCTTCCCGCCGCGGGTCGGCCGGCTGCGTGCGCTGGGACGAGCTTGGTGCATACAATGTAGGGCTTGCGGTGCATGCACTGCAAGCGCTGTGTTGCCGGGGGCGAAGCGAACGTCCTGGCGCGAAGTCTTCGGCCGCAATGGGGAAACGATGAAGATCAAGGTGATCAACCCGAACACCACCGCGTCGATGACCGAGCGCATCGGCATGGCGGCACGCGCCGTCGCGGGCCCTGGGGTCGAGGTGGTCGCGGTCAACCCCGCGTTCGGTCCGGCGTCCATCGAGGGGCATTACGACGAGGCGATGGCCTGCGTGGGCCTGCTCGACGAGATCCGCCGTGGCGAGTCCGACGGCTTCGACGCCTACGTGATCGCCTGCTTCGGCGATCCGGGCCTGGACGCCGCCCGCGAGGTCGCGCGGGGCCCCGTCATCGGCGTGGCCGAAGCCGCCATGCGCGCGGCCAGTTACCTGGCCACGGGCTTTTCGGTGGTCACCACGTTGGGGCGCACCGTGGTCATCGCCGAACACCTCGTGGACAAGTACGGCGTGCGCTCGCACTGCCGGCGCGTGCGCTCCACCGAACTCGCCGTGCTCGACCTGGAGGATCCTCGCAGCGAAGCTTTCGGCCGCATCCGCGCCGAGTGCCAGCGGGCCCTGGACGAGGACGGAAGCGGCGCGATCGTGCTGGGCTGCGCCGGCATGGCGGACCTTTGCGAACGCCTGCGCGAGACGCTGGGCGTGCCGATCATCGACGGCGTGGTCGCCGCCACGGTGACGGCCGAGGGGTTGGTGCGAGCGGGGCTCCGTACCAGCAAGCGGGGCGACTACGCGCCTCCGCTGCCGAAGACGTACACAGGCAGCCTGGCGCGGCTGGCCCCCTGAAGCGGCGGTCCGAATCAGGACCGCCTCAGGGGCGTTCACCCAAGAAGGCGCGGCGGGCGGCATGATGTCGCGGCGCGCTCCACGACCGGAGCCGACGCCGAGCCCGCGGTCGGGCGGCGACAACGCTGGGGAGACGCCATGCTGATGAATTCGCTCGCCGACATCGCCACCGCGGCCCGGCGGCGCTGGGGTGACCGCACCGCGCTGGTCTTCGAGGGCCGCCGCTTCAGTTTCGACGAGATCGACCGGCTGGCCTGCCGGGCAGCCAATGCGTTGACCGCACTGGGCATCGGGCCGGGTGACCGCGTGACGCTGTATTCGCCCAACTGCTGGGAATGGATCGTGGCGTACTACGGCACGCTCAAGACCGGCGCCGTGGTCAACCCGATCAACGTGATGCTCACGCCCGCCGAAGTGGCGTTCGTTGCCCGCGACTGCGGTGCGCGCGCGATCTTCGTCTCGCCGGACAAAGCCGCCGCGGTGATGGACTTGGCACGCGACACGCCGCTGGAGCAGGTCATCGCGTTCGGCGCCGCACCGGCGGGCTCGGCTGCGTCGGGGGCCACCGCACCAGCGAGCGGATCCACACCCGCTGGCGCGCTGGATTTCGAAGGGCTGCTGGCGAAAGCCGGCGACAGCTTCGAGCCCCCCGCGATCGACCCGCTGTCGATGTCGACCATCTGCTACACCTCGGGCACCACCGGCCATCCCAAGGGCGCGATGCATTCGCACCGCAACGTGCTGATGAACACGGCGCTCACGGCCGTGATGCATGGGCGCTCCGCCGGCGACACCGTGGTCACGGCGCTGCCCTGTCCGCACGTCTACGGCAACGTGGTGTTCAACGGGGCGTTCTGCCATGGCATGACGCTGGTGCTGCTGCGCCGCTTCGAGGAGCAGGCCGTGCTGTCGGCGATCCAGGAGCACCGCGCCACGATGTTCGAGGGCGTGCCCACCGCCTACATGATGTTGCTGGCGCACCCGGACCAAGCCCGCTACGACTTGTCCTCGTTGACGCGTTGCACCGTGGGCGGCCAGACCATGCCCGTGGCGAAGGCCCAGCAGGTGCAGGAGCGCTTCAGCTGCCCGCTGCTGGACCTGTGGGGCATGACCGAGCTGGCGGGGCTGGGCACCACGCACGCCTGGCATGGACCCGAACGGCTGGGCTCCATCGGCGTTTCCCTGCCCTACGTGTCGGTGCGCATCGCGGACACCGAGTCGGCGGCACGCACGCTCGCGCCCGGCGAAGTGGGCGAACTGATGGTGAAGGGCCCGATCGTGATGATGGGCTACTTCGGCAACGAGCAAGCTACTCGGGAGACCATCGAGCCCGACGGCTGGCTGCACACCGGCGATCTCGCCTCGATGGATGCCGAAGGCTTCGTGACCATCGTCGACCGGAAGAAGGACATGATCAACACGGCCGGCTTCAAGGTCTTTCCGGCCGAGATCGAGCGCGTGCTGGCCGCGCACCCGGCGGTGGCGATGTCGGCGGTGGGCCGCGTGCCCGACGAGATGAAAGGCGAACTGGCGCGGGCCTACGTGGTGTTGAAACCCGGCGCACGCACCAGCGAAGACGAGATCCTCGACTTCTGCCGGCGCGACCTGGCCGCCTACAAAGTGCCGCGCGGCGTGCGCTTCGTGGCATCGCTGCCGATGACCAGCACGGGTAAGCTGATGCGTCGGGAGCTGCACCGGCTCGATGCCGACCAAGGAGGCACGCCATGAGCGAGGATCGAGGATCGCGCGCAAGCCGACAGCGGCATGCGCCCGGGGCACCACGCGCTGCGGCAGCGGCGACGGGGCTGGCCGCACTGGCTGCTCTCACCGCATTGGCTGCCCCGGCCGCCGCGACGGCTGCAAGCGTTGCGACCAACGCGGTCAGTGCAACCAACGCGGCCGCGGCGCCGACCGCGACGACCCTGGTGTCACGTTGCGTGCGCCCGGACGGGCGTGTCGAGTACACCGATGGCGAGTGCGCGCCCGGCGAGCGGGCGCGTGGGTTGCAGATCGAGTTGCGCCCGGTCGATCCGCAGGAGCAGCAGGAGGCGTTGCGCCGTGCGCGCGACGACTACGAGCGCGTGACGCGCCGTCTGGACGCCCGCGCCGTGGAGCAGTCGCGGCTCGCGCAGCAGCGGCGCGAATCGGCACGACGCGACTCACCAGCCATCCCGGCCCAGGCGGCATTGCCACCGGCCTGGTCGGTGGTGCCGATGTATGGCGTCCCGATTTACGGCGGACCGGTCTATGGTGCCCCGATCTACGGGCCCCCGACCCATCGCCTGCCGGGAACCGCGCTGCCCTCGCGCCCCTATATTGGCGCCCCGATGCAGGGTGTCGGCACGCCGCCCCCGGTGCAGCCAGGCAGCGGGGTCGGCGCAGTCGCACCGACGCCCGCGCCGCCGATGCGGGGTTCCTACAAGCCGGGATGAGCCCGGGCGCGGTGCGCGCGTCGGTCGATCAACGCTCGTGCGGCCCTGCTCCGGCCGCCGCTGGCGCGGCCGCGCGGCCGCGCATCGCCAGCGCGAGCAGCAACCCCGAGCCCATCAGCACCACGCTTCCTGGCAGCGACACCTTGCCCACCGGCGTCGCGCCGACGGGCTCGGCATAAATGAAGTCGTCCATCGCGACGAGATCGATGCCCACCCCGTCGACCGCCCCTCCCAGGGCCGCATTGCCTGCCGTTATCCGCACCCGCCCGATTCGCTCGCCGGCGTTGAAGCGCACGCCGAGGAAGGACAGTGTCTCGCTGCCCGTGAGCGCAGGGACGCCGAAGCTGCCGAGCGAGGTGCCGCCGACACCGAAGAAGTCCATCCGCGTGCTGCCCTGCACGTCGACATCGGTGAAGATCACGCCGAAGGCGCTCGTCGAGGCCGGGTCGTCGCTGCCCGGCACGAAGAAGGTCACGTCCGTGAGGTTGCTGCCCAGCGCGGTGAACAGCCGTTGTGGGCTGAAGGTGTCGAAGGTGGTGGTGTAGGTCGGGTCGAGGTTGCCGAATTCGACCGCCGTACCGCTGCCCGCATTGGCGCTCACCGCGAAGCCGGTGCCCGGCGTCGAGAGTACGACGCCGCGCGGCGAGTTGACATTGAAGAAGTTCGCCGGCAGCCCGTTGGGGGCAGCCAACGCGTTCGGCACCCCGTCCCAGTTGATCTCTCGACGTCCGGCACCGAAGGAGCCGGCGAGATTCGGGTTGAGAGCTCCCAACGACGTGCGGAAGTCGGCGACCGCCGAGCTGATCGATGCGGCGTTCGCACCCACGGCGCTGGTGACGACTGGAGCCGCTTGGGCAGCGGCGCTGGCTGTCGTGGCCAGCAGGGCGGCAATCAGGAAATGCGGCTTCATGGAACCCTCCTTTGGATGCCCCAAGAGATCCGGTCTCGAACTGCCAGCGGAAGGACTCCGCACGGACCGGGCGGACATCGACGCAAGCGCCATGCGAGCGCGCGTGTACGCTGCCGAATCAACGGGTTGCGCGTGCGACCCATTGATTCCGGGCGGCGTTTGTCAAGCGCTCCGACACCACCACGCGGCGCGGCTCACTTCATCGGGCACTTCTCCGCATAGGCGTCGATGTCCTGCTTGAGGGGCGTGGCCACCGTCTTGAGCGTCATGCGGCCCTGGCCGTCCTTCACCGCCTCGAACACGTGGAAGTCCTGGATCGGGAAGTGATTGGTGTTGTAGCGGAACGGGCCGCGGACGGAGGCGAAGTCGGCAGCCTTGAGCGCCGCCTGGAAGGCCTTCTTGTCAGCGACGTTGCCACCCACCTTGCGCAGCGCGGAATCCAGCAACTGCGCCGCGTCGTAGCCTTGCGCGGCGTACTGGCTGGGGATGCGCTTGTACTTGGCCTCGAAGTCGCGCACGAACTTCTGGTTGGCCGGGTTCTGGAGGTCCGGGCCCCAGAAGGTGCCGGAGAACACACCGAGCGCGGCGTCGCCCTGGGCGGGCAAGTTGATGCCGTCGGTGGTCGACACCGTCAGCAGCGGGATCTTGCCTCTGAGCCCGGCCTGGCTCCACTGCTTGACGAAGTTGACGCCGAGGCCGCCCGGCATCAGGGCGAACACCGCCTGCGGGTTGGCCGCGGCGATCTGCGCCAGCTCGGCGGAGAAGTCCGTCTGGCTCAGCGACGGATACAGCTCCTGCGTCACCTGTCCCTTGAAGTAGCGCTTGAAACCCGCGACGTGGTCCTTGCCGGCCTGGAAGTTCGGTGCGATCGCGATCACGCGGGTGTAGCCGCGGTCGGTGGCGTACTTGCCCACCACCTCGGCCTGCTGGTCGTTCTGCCAGCTGGTCGAGAAGAAGTACGGCGAGCACTGGGCGCCGGCGATCGGGCTGGGGCCGGCGTTGCTGCCGACCAGGAACACCTCCTTGTCGACCACCTTCTTGTGCACGGCCATCATGACGTTGGAGAAGGTCACGCCGGTGATGATCGGCACGCGCTCGCGCTCGATCAGCTCGTCGACGATCTGCACGGCCAACTCGGGCTTCAACTGGCTGTCCTTGCGGATCACCTGCACCGGCACGCCGCCCAGCCGCCCGCCGTTCTGCTCCATGAACAGCATCAGCGCGTCGTACTGGTCCTGGCCCAGCGCGCCCTGCGGGCCGGACAGCTCGGCCATGAAGCCGATCTTCAGGGGCTGGCCGGAGGCCGAGCCTCCGGAGGCCGGGCCGGGGGTCGACGCTTGCGGTGCCTGGGGTGCCTGTTGGGCCGACGCGGAACCAGCGGCGATCAGCGTTGCGGCAACGACCGCAGCGGCGCTGGCCGCGCGAAAGGCACTGAAGGGTTCGGACGAGGCGCGGCGAATGCGAGGTATGGCCATGTTTCGTTCTCCTTGAGTCGTCAGGACGGCTTTCGAACCAGCGGGCACGTCGATTTCTCGAGCGGCTGGAATGCTTGATCGCCGGGGATGCGCGCCACCTGCTTGTAGTAGTCCCACGGATATTGCGATTCCGCGGGCGTCTTGACCTGCAGCAGGAACATGTCGTGCACCATCCTGCCGTCGGCACGGATGCGCCCGTCGCGGGCGAAGAAGTCGTTGACCGGCGTCGACTTCATCCTCGCCATGACCGCGCCCGCCTCGTCGGTGCCGGCGGCCTGCACGGCGCGCAGGTAGTGCATCGTCGAGGAGTAGTTCGCGGCCTGGATCGCGGTCGGCATCTTCTTCATCCGCTCGAAGTAGCGCCGAGACCACTTGCGCGTCTGCTCATCGGCGTCCCAGTAGAAGGCCTCGGTCAACAGCAGCCCCTGCGACACGTCGAGCCCCACGCCGTGGATGTCGGTGATGAACACCGCCAGGCCCGCCAGGCTCTGGCCGCCACCCGCCTTCGTCAAGCCGAACTCGCGCGCCGACTTGATGGCGTTGATGGTGTCCGAACCGCCGTTGGCCAGTCCGACGATCTTGGCGCCCGAAGCCTGCGCCTTCAACACGAAGGACGACAGGTCGCTCGCGTTGAACGGGTGGCGGGAACTGCCCAGCACCTTGCCGCCTTGTGCGGTCACGACCTCGGACACGTCGCGCTCGATCTGGTGGCCGAAAGCGTAGTCGGCGGTCAGGAAGTACCAGGTTTCGCCGCCCTTGCCGAGGATCGCGCGCGCGGTGCCATTGGCCATCGCGTAGGTGTCCCACGCGTAGTGCACCGTGTTGGGCGTGCAGCTCTCGTTGGTGATGCGCGTCGCGCCCGCGCCGTTGACGATCGCGATGCGGTTCTTCTGCCGCACGATCTCGATTGCCGCCAGCGCTGCGGCCGAGTTGGTGAGATCGGTCACCAGGTCGACTTTCTGCACGTCGATCCACTCGCGCGTGCGGTTTCCGGCGACATCGGCCTTGTTCTGGTGGTCGGATTCCAGCACCTCGATCGGCTTGCCCAAGACTTTGCCGCCGAAGTCCTCGACGGCCATCCGCACCGCAGCCACGGAGCCGCGTCCGGACAGGTCGGACAGCGCGCCGCTCATGTCGGTCAGCACGCCGATGCGAACCGCGTCGTCGGAGATCGCGGCTGCGGGCTGCGCGCGGCCCATTTCGGGCGCGAAGGCGGCCACTGTCGCGGCGGCCAGGATCGCCGCGAGGACTGTCGACGGGCCGCGCCGCCCGGTTCGCTTCTGCATCTTCGTCTCCCTTCGTCGTTGCGCCCGGCCCTCGCCGAGCGGCCGCACGCGGCCGCCGCGGTCGGCGGAGCTCAGGTCGTGGTCTTGGTCAGGCCGCCGTCCACGCAGACGTTCTGGCCGGTGATGTAGCTCGCCAGCGGTGAGGCGAGAAAGGCGCACAGCGCGCCGAAATCTTCGGCGGTACCGAGCCGCCGCATCGGGATCTCGGCGGCCATCCGCCCGCGCACCTCGCCTTCTTCCACGCCCCCGCGACGCATGCGGTCCGCGATCACGCGCTGCAGCGCGCCCGTGTCCATCAGCCCTGGCAGCAACCCGTTGACCGTGACGCCATCAGCGGCCACCTCGCGCGCCAACGCCCCCATCGCGCCAGTGAGCGCCACCCGCATGCTGTTGGAGAGCGACATGTTCGGATACAGCTCCTTCACGACGAAGGACGTGATGTTCAACACGCGGCCGTAGCGGCATGCCCGCATCGTCGGCAGGAAGGCGCGCACGACCTCCAGCGGCCCGATCACGCTGGTGTCGTGCCAGCGACGCCAGTCATCCGCACGCGTGTCCTCGAAGGGGCCCGCGGGCGGCCCGCCCGCGTTGGTCACGATGATTCGCGGCTCGCCCAGCCCGGCCGCGGCCAGCGCAAGGCGCCGGACGTCGGCGATCAGGGCATCGCGTGCCTGATCGTCACCGATGTCGCCGGGCACGAAGACGGCACCCGGCAGGCTCGCGGCCACGGACTCGCCATGCGCACGGTCCCGACCGTTGACGAGGACGCGCACGCCTTCGGCGGCGAGGGCCTGCGCGCAGGCGAGCCCCAGCCCCCGGGTGCCTCCGAGCACCAGCGCGGTCATGCCCGCGATGTGCAGATCCATCGCGCTGTCCGGATCAGAACGGGCAGTCGCCGCCGAAGTCCGGCTTGCGGCGCTCGCGCAGCGATGCGATGCCCTCTTGCACGTCGGGCCCCGAAAAACCCATGAACTCCATTGCCAACGACGCGTCGAAACTCGGGCCGGCCAGACGCAGCCAGTTGTTCAGCGCGTACTTGGTCCAGCGGATGGCGGTCTGCGATCCGGCCGAGAGCTTGCGCGCGACGTCGAAGGCGGTCGGCAGCAACGCGTCGTCCTCCGTCACCAGCGACACCAAGCCGATGCGCTCGGCCTCTTCGCCGCTGACCGCCTCGCACAGCATCAGGTAATACTTGGCCTTCGCCATCCCGCACAGCAGCGGCCAGACGATGGCGGCATGGTCGCCCGCGGCCACGCCGAGCCGCGTGTGACCGTCGATGATGCGCGCCGTGCGCGTGGCGATGGAGATGTCGGCCAGCAGCCCTGCGACCAGCCCCGCCCCTACGGCCGGGCCGTGCATGGCCGACACGATCGGCTTGCTGCAGTTGATCACGTTGTAGACCAGGTCGCGGGCCTCTTTCCAGACGCGGCTGCGCACTTGGAAGTCGCTGGCCATGTCCGCCACCAGCGACAAGTCGCCGCCGGCGGAAAAGCCCACGCCTTCGCCGCGCAGCACCACCACGCGAGTGTCCGGATCCGCGTCGATGTCTAGCCACACCTGCGCCAGTTCGCGGTGCATCGCATGGTCGGCGGTCGAGAGCTTCTTGTTCGCGCTCTTGGCCGCGTTCATGACGACCTCGAGGATGCCGCCGTCGTGCCGCCGCAATGAAAGCGACTGATAGCGGGCGTAGCGGTCTTCGTTTTCCATGGGATCTCCGTCAGATGCGGTTGCGGCCCTGCCAGTACGGCTCCTTGAGCAGGGTTTTCTGGATCTTGCCGATGGCGGTCTTGGGGAATCCCTCGACGAAACGGATCAGCCGCGGACGCTTCAGGCGCGCGAGCCTGGCTTCGCACTGAGCGACCACCTCCTGCTCGGTGAGCAGGCGCCCTGGCTTGAGCTGGATGTAAACCGCCGGCACCTCGCCCCACTTGTCGTCGGGGATGCCGAAGACGGCGCATTCGGCCACCGCGTCCAGCCCGTAGACCGCGTCCTCGATCTCTTTCGGGTAGATGTTCTCGCCGCCGGAGATCAGCATGTCCTTGGCGCGATCGATCAGCGTGATGAAGCCGTCGGCGTCCATCACGCCGATGTCGCCCGAGCGCGCCCAGCCCTCTTCGTTCGGACGGCGGAACCCCGCGGTCTGCTCGGGCTCGTCGAAGTATTCGATCATCAGGTTGTCGCCGCGCGAGACCACTTCGCCCGGCTCGCCGGGCGCTGCGCGCGCGCCGTCGGGCCGCAGCACCGCGACGTCGACGTTGTAGGGCTGGCGCCCGACGCTTCCGAGCTTGGCAGGGAGATACCAGTGGCGCAACACCGCGATCACGCCCATCTCGGACTGGCCGTAGATCTGGGTGAGCCGCAAGGCGGGCAGGCGCGCCATGAGCTCATGTTGCACCCAGTCGGGCATCGGCGCCCCGGCGAAGCTGAGCTTGGTCCAGCTCGACAACCTCGCCGGGTCGAAGGCGGAATGGGTGACCAGCGTGTTGGCCTGCGTCGGCACCATGAAGCCCGCGGTGATGCCTTCGGCCTCGACCGCATCCATGAAGCCTTGCGGCGACCACGGCGTGACGAAGACGCTGGTGGCGCCGGCCAGCACCGCCGGTTGGAACATGATGTTGAGCGCGGCGACATGGAAGAGCGGCGTGACGATCGCGACCACGTCGCGCTCGTCGATGGCTTCTTCCACCATGACCGTGTGCGCGGTGACGGCGCGCGCCCGATGGTCCACCAGCACGCCCTTGGGGCGGCCGGTGGTGCCGCCGGTGTAGGTCATGCAGAAGGGATCGCGCTCGGACAGCTCGATGGACGGTGGCGTTGCGGGGTGGCCGGCGACGAAGTCCTCGAGCATCGCCGTGCCGGCCGGCAAGGCGACGCCTTCGGGCGGCTGGCCGAATGCCACGAGCGTGCGAAGCCGCGGGCAACGGTCCAGCACGGCCGCCACCTTCTCGGCGAAAGCCGCGTCGAAGAACAGCGCCTCGCTGCGCGACTTCTGCAGCACCCAAGCCAGCTCGTCGGGCGCATACAGCACCGACGCGTTGTTCAACACCAGGCCGCTGCGGGCGATGCCGAAGAAGACCGTACCGTACTCAGGCAGGTTGCGCGACAGCATCGCGACCTTGGCGCCCTTTTCCAGACCCAGAGACAGGAGCGCATTGGCCAACTGGTTGGCCTCGGCGTCGAGTTGAGCGTAGGTCACGCGCCGAGTGCGTCCCGGCCCGCGATAGACGATCGCGTCCTTGACGGGAAAGCGCTCGGCCGAGCGGCGCAGCATGTCTCCGGTGAGCATCGTCTCCCCTCTGGCACCCTCGGAACGCAGGGCGCTGGAATTTCTGTCATGCGTAATGTATTTTTGAAAAGCGTAAACGCATGGAGCATGCGCGTCAACGTCACCGGCGCCCGGGACTCGGCGCCCGGACCGCGCAGAGCATCAGGAGACGAGGTTGGCGACTGGTCGTGGAAGACCATCTCAAGGCGTGCAGTCCGTCGAGAACGGGCTGGAGCTGATGCTGATCCTGGCCCACAACCGGCGCCCGATGAAGCTCACCGCCTTGGCCGAACAAGCCGGCATTCCGCCCAGCAAGGCGCACCGGTATCTGGTGAGCTTCATCCGGGGCGGCTTCATCGAGCAGGACGCCGACACGGGTCTCTACGGCATGGGGCCGGCGGCGCTGGAGTTCAGCCTGTCGTGCCTGGCGACCATCGAGCCGATCTCGCTGGCCGCGCAGGCCGCCCGCGAGCTGTGCGCGCGCACGGGCCAGACCATCGCGGTGTCCGTGTGGGGCAGCTTCGGGCCGACCATCGTTCGCTGGGAGCAGCCGGCCCGTCCGATCATGGTCAACGTCGGCTTGGGCTCGGTGTTTCCGCTGTACCGCTCCGCCACCGGGCGCGTCTTCGCGGCTTGGCTCGCGGCGGATCTGGTGCGCGAGCACGTCGGGCGCACCGGCGAGGCGCCCGAGGACGAACCGGCCGAGACGATCGAAGAGGTGCGCGCGCGCGGCCTGGCACGCGCGAGCGGTGATTTCATGGAAGGCATGAGCGCGTTCGCCGCACCCGTGTTCGACGACCGCGGACGGCTGGTGTTGGCGCTGACGGCGTTGGGCTACAAGGCGGGGTTCGATGCGCGCTGGAGCGGGGCGGTGGCCACGGCGCTGCGCGAAGGCGCGGAGCGCGTGTCGCGCATGCTGGGGCACGAACCGGCGGTGGCCGAGGGACGGCGCGTGCGCGCGCAGCTGTCCCCTCGAGCGCACGAGGATATGGTTGCCACGGTCCCCGGCCGCGCTTCATGATGCGCACATCCGCCGGCAACGGCTCGCGAGACACCAGGAGCACCGCATGGGCACGCAGTGGCTGTCGACGTCGATCATGAACACGCGCGGCGTGGCTCGCGGCGAAGCGGGCGCGACGCACGAACTGACCGAGGCGCGCCAAGGCACCTTCCACTTCACCATGGGGCCGTACTCCGAGCCGGTGATGACCGTGCGGCCCGGCGACCGCATCGTGGTCGAGACGCGCGATGCGTTCGGCGGCGCGGTCAAGACCGAGCAGGATCTGCCCAGCAAGGTGCTGCGGATGCCCTTCGTGAACCCGCAAAACGGGCCGATCATCATCGAGGGCGCCGAAAAGGGCGACGCCATCGCGGTCCACATCGAGTCGATGAAACCGCGCGGCGACAACCCCCGCGGCACCTGCGCGCTGATCCCCTTCTTCGGCGGGCTGTCCAACACGACGCTGACCGCCACGCTCAACGAGCCGCTGCCCGAGATCGTTCGCAAGATCGATGTGGACGAAGAAGGCGTCTACTGGAGCAAGCGCGTCACCCTGCCCTACCGCCCGCACATCGGCACGCTGTCCACCTCGCCCGAGATCGACTCGATCAATTCCCTCACGCCCGACAACCACGGCGGCAACATGGACCTGCCGGACATGGGACCGGGCAGCATCGTGTACCTGCCGGTGCGCACCGAGGGGGCGCGCCTGTTCATCGGCGACGCCCACGCCTGCCAGGGCGACGGCGAGATCTGCGGCACGGCGGTGGAATTCTCCAGCGTCACCACCATCCGCGTGGACGTGATCAAGGGTTGGACTCTTGAGTGGCCGCGCCTCGAGAACGAGTACCTGCTCATGGCCATCGGCAGCACGCGCCCGCTGGAGGACGCCACGCGCATCGCGTACGCGGAACTGGTGCTGTGGATGGAGAAGGAGTACGGATACGACCGCTGGGACGCTTACATGCTGTTGTCGCAGTGTGGGCGAATCCGGTTGGGCAACGTGGTCGACCCCAAGTACACGGTCGGCGCGGCCATCGACAAGCGGTATTTGGCGCCCTGAAGCGCGGCGGGTTTTCGACTTCCACAACCTCACGCAGCTCCACGCACACCCACGGGAGAGTGGCCTCATGGATCTCGGTCTGAAAGGCAAGAAGGCGCTGGTCACCGGCGGCACCAAGGGCATCGGGCAAGCGATCGCACGCACGCTGGCCGCCGAAGGCGCAAGCGTGGCGATCTGCGCGCGCAACGCCGTCGAAGTGGAACAGGAAGTCACGGCGTTGAAGGCGATGGGCGTCGGGGCCTTCGGCGGCACGTTGAACGTGGCCGACGGCCCGGCGCTGGCCGACTGGGTCGGTGCGGCCGCCAACGCGCTGGGCGGCGTCGACATCGTGGTGGCCAACGTCAGCGCGCTGGCGATCGGCAAGGACGAGGAGAGCTGGAAGCGCGGCTTCGAGACCGACCTCATGGGCGCGGTGCGGCTGGTCGACGCGGCCATGCCGTGGCTGGAAAAGAGCGGGGCCGGGTCGATCGTGACCATCTCCAGCGTGTCGGGCCGCGAGATCGATTTCGCCGCCGGCCCGTACGGCGCCTTCAAGGCGGCATTGATCCACTACACGCAGGGGCTGGCCAACCAGTTGGCCTGCCGCGGCATCCGCGCGAACAGCGTGTCGCCGGGCAACACCTTCTTCGAAGGGGGTGTCTGGGACCAGATCAAGAGCGGCAACCCGCAGTTGTACTCGCAGGCGCTGGCGCTGAACCCCACGGGACGCATGGGCACGCCGCAGGAGATGGCCAACGCAGCGGCATTCCTGGCCAGCCCGGCAGCCAGCTTCGTCACGGGGGCCAACCTGGTGGTGGATGGCGCGCTGACGCGGGGCGTGCAGCTCTAGGCGAACTCCACTTCCGCCACGAAGCGCTCCGGCGTCATCTCCTTGGAGATGACGCCCTTCTGCATCACCAGCACGCGCTGCGCCAGTGCCGCGATGAAGTCGCGGTTCTGCTCGACCACGATCATGGTCAGGCCTTGGCGGGCCCGCAGCGAGAGCAGCGTCTCGACCATCTCCTCGATGATCGAGGGCTGGATGCCCTCGGTGGGCTCGTCCAGCAGCACGATGCGCGGCTTGGCGCAGAGGCACCGCGCCAGGGCCAGCAGCTGCTGCTCGCCGCCGGACAGCATGCCGCCGGTGCGCCCCAGCAGCGCCTTGAGACGTGGGAAGTCCGCCAGCACCGCTTCCACGATGGCATCGGGCTGCTCGTCGCGGGCGGCGCAACCCATCCGCAGGTTGTCCATCACCGACAGCTGCGCGAAGATCTCCCGCCCCTGGGGCACGTAGCCCATGCCCATCCGCGCGCGCCGGTGCACGGGCAGCGCGGTGACGTCCTGGCCCGCGAACGCGACCCGCCCGGCCGTGGCCGGCAGGTAGCCCATCAGCGTGCGCATGAGCGTGGTCTTGCCCATGCCGTTGTGGCCCCACAAGCCGACGAACTCACCATCGGCCACGGCCAGCCCGATGCCCATCAGGATCGGGATGCGCCCATAGCCGCTGCGCAGGCCTTGCACATCCAACAGCACGCCGCCGGCCCGTTCCGATGCGCTCATGCCGCCTGCCTCGCCAGTTCCGCGTGCAGCTGCTTGCCCAGGTACACGTCGCGCACGCGCTCATCGGCCAGCACCCGGTCCACCGTGTCCTCCATCAGCACCTGGCCGCGGTTGAACACGGTCACCGTCTTGGCGATCATCTTGATGAAGGGCATGTCGTGTTCCACGACGATCAAGGCGCTGCGCTGGTTGATGCGACGGATCAGCTCCGCGGTGCGTTCGACTTCCTCGTCGGACATGCCGGCGGCCGGCTCGTCCAGCAGCACCAGTGCCGGGTCGGTCGCGATCACCAGGCCCAGCTCCACCCATTGCCGCTGGCCGTGCGACAGCTCTCCGACCAATCGGTCGCGCACGCCGGTCAGCTCCAGGCGCTCCAGCACGTCGTCGCAGGCCTCGTTGGCCAAGCGTGGCGGGCGGTCGCGCCGGGCCGACAGCCAGACGTTCTCGCGCACGGACAGGCCGTTGAACACGCTGGGCACCTGCGTCTTGATGCCGACGCCCAGGCGCGCGATCTCGTGGGTCTGCATGCCGACGATCGAGCGGCCGCGGATGGCGACGTCGCCGTGCGTGGGCCGGTACTGCCCGGTCAACAGCTTGAAGAAGGTGCTCTTGCCCGCGCCGTTCGGCCCGATCACGCAGCGCAGCTCGCCGTCGGCCAACGTGAAGTCCACGCCCTGCACCGCCTTGACGCCGCCAAAGTCGATGCCCAGGCCGCGCGTCTGCACGAGGTGGAAGTTTTCCTTGGCGCTCATGGTCAGGCCGCCTTCGTCTCGGGCAGGCGGTCGACCCGCACCGTCGGCGCGCGCCTGCGCGCCAGCAACGCGCGGCCGGTGGGCACCAGCCCGCGCGGCACCAGCAGCACGAAGGCCACCAGCACCACGCCCAGCACCAGGTTGGCGTTCAACCCGCCGAAGGCACCCAGCGAGGAGGTCAGCCACTGGATCAGGAAGCACCCGACGATGGGCCCGATGAGCGTGCCCACGCCGCCCACGATCACCCAAATGATGATCTGCGCGGACTGCGCCAGGCCGAAGATGGTGGGACTCACGAAAGCGCCCCAGTTGGCGAACAGGCACCCGGCCAGCCCGGCCACGGCGCCGCCCACCACGAACGCGCCCAGCTTGTACTTGCGCGCGTCGTAGCCCAACAGCTCGACGCGGCGCTCGTTCTCGCGGATTGCCACCACCACGCGCCCGAAGCGGCTGGCCAGCAGCCAGCGCAGGCCGTAGTAGACCAGCGCCAGCGTCACGACGCACAGTTGAAACATCTGCAGCGGATCGAGCACCAGCTCGGGCTGTCCTGGCACGTTCAACGTCGGGATCGAAGGGATGCCGTTGAACCCGCCCAGCGGCGCGCTGCCGATGCGGTAAGCGTCGCCGGCGGTGGAATTGACCAGGTTGAACAGGATCAGCGACACGGTCAGCGTGATGACGCCCAGGTACACGTCGCTGATGCGGCCCCAGAACATGAAGTAGCCCAGTACCGCCGCGAAGACGGCGGGGATCAGCACCGCCAGCAGCACGGCACCGGTGGAGTCGCCCAGGTTCATCACGGCCACCGCGTAGGTGTACGCGCCCAGCCCGAAGAACGCCGCCTGCCCGAAGCACAGGATTCCCCCGAAGCCCCAGATGAAGCCCAGCGACAGCGCCAGGATCGACATCACCACGTAGACCGTGAGCTCCATCAGCGTGAAGGCCTCGACCAGCTGTGGCAGCACCAGGACGGCGGCGAGCGCGGCCAGCCCGAAGGCGGCCAGGCCCGCGCGGTTCCAGAACGTGGACATCAGAGGCTCCCGCGGAAGAAGCGATGGGTGATTCCCTGCGGCAGCAGCCGCACGAGCACGATGGCGGCCGCCAGCAAGGCCACCTCGCCGATGACCGGCGTGGTCAGGAACGTGGCCAGCTGGTTGATGGTGCCGAACAGCGTCGACGCGGACAGCGTGCCAGCCAATACCGAGGCGCCGCCCCCGATGACCGTGATGAAGGCCTTGGCCACGTAGGCCACGCCGATCGTGGGCACGACGCCGGTGATCGGTGCCAGCACGCCACCCGCCAAGCCGGCCAGCGCCGCGCCGATGCCGAAGGTGACGGCGTACACGCGCGGCGGGCTGACGCCCAGCGCGGCGGCCATGTCCGCGTTCTGCATCGTGCCGCGGGCGACCAACCCGAAACGGGTGCGCTTGAAGGCCAGGTAGAGCGCCAAGGCCACCGTCGCCGCCACCGCGACGATGAACAGCGTGTACAGGCTGAGCTTGTACTGGCCGATCGACATCGAACCCAGCGGCGAGGAGATGCCGGCCGTGGTGTTGCCGAACACCGTGGTGACCAGGCCGATCAGCAGCAGCGACAGGCCCCAAGTGGCCAGCATAGTGTCGACCATGCGGCCGTACAGGAAGCGCACCACGCAGCGCTCGATGATCACGCCGATCAGCCCCACCACCAGCGGCGCCACCACCAGGATCGACAACCAGATGTTGATTCCGGCCTTGGTCGCCGTGATGGTCGCGTAGCCCCCCAGCATGAGGAACTCGCCGTGCGCGAGGTTGATCACCCGCATCATGCCGAAGATCACGGCCAGCCCGATGCTGATCAGCAACAGACCGGCCACGGCCGACAAGACCTCCAACGCGACCACCAGGGCGAAGTCCATGGCGTGGGGCCCGGTCAGATCTTGATCACGTACTGCTTGTTCTCGTTCGGATTCTTCTGCAGGTTGCACACCGCCGCGGTGTCGGCGGGCTTTTGCTGCTTGAAGGCCGCCAACACGTTCATCTTGCGGTTCTTCACCTCGGCGATGTGGATGTCCAGCGTGCAGTGGTGCGTGACCGGGTCGATGGTGACCTTGCCGCTGGGCCCGTCGAAGCTGATGCCGGACTCCAAGGCCTGGATCATCTTCATCCGGTCCAGGCTGCCCGCCTTCTTCACGCCCAGCGCCCAAAGGTGCATGCCCTGGTAGGTGCCGACGGCCAGCTCGGAGATGTACGGGTACTCCGGGCCGAAGCGCTTGTGCCAGCGCTCAACGAAGGCCTTGTTGTCGGGCGTGTCGATCGTGGGGAAGTAGCTGAAGGACACGACGATGCCATCGGCTTCCTGCGGCGTGAGCACGATGTGCTCGTTGCCACCGGAGAAGGTGGTGCTGGCCATCGGGATGCGCGCCTTCATGCCAGCCGCCGCCCACTGGCGATAGAAGCTGATGTGGGCGCCCCCCACCAGCGCGCTCATCACGTAGTCCGGCTTGGCCGCCTGGATCTTCTGGATGGCGGGGCCGAACTGCGTCACGTCCAGCGGGAAGAAGTCGGTCGCCACCACCTGGCCGCCGTTCTCCTGCGTGTATTTCTTGACCCACTCGGAAGTGATCTGGCCGTAGTTGTAGTCGGCCGCGACGATGTAGACCCTCTTGCCCCACTGCTTCATGCAGTACGGGACGATCTTTTCCATGTTCTGCGCCGGCGTCTGGCCGGTGCTGAAGGTGTTGCGGTCGCAGACGCCGCCTTCGTATTGCGTGTTGTAGAAGTAGAGCGTGTTGAAGCGCTTGAGCACGGGGCGGATCACCTCGCGCGAGGCGCTGGTGATGCCGCCATGGACCACCGCCACCTTGTCCTTCACCGCCGCCTGCTGCGCGAACTGCGTGTACAGCTGCATGTTCGACTGCGGGTCGTAGGTGACCAGCTTGATCTTGCGGCCCAGCAGGCCACCAGCCGCGTTGATCTCCTCGGTCGCCAGGATCATGGCGTCTTGCATCGACTTGCCGTAGATGTCCAGGCCGCCGGACAAGTCGTGGATGCTGGCGACCAGGATGTCGCCGCTGCCTTGCGCGAAGGCCGTGCGCGCGGCGATGCTGCTGGCGGCGGCGATGGCGGCGCCGCCGCCGATCGCCTTGAGGGTGGTCCTGCGGGTGAAGCTCATTTGGGCTTTCCTCTTGTGGTTTTGGGCGGTGCCTGCGTGGTCCGGATGCGGGTCAGGCGCGCTTCCAGTCGACCGCCTGCTCGAAGGCGTGGGCCGCGCGGTACAGCGTGGCCTCGTCGTAGTGCTTGCCGATCAGCATCATTCCGATCGGCAGGCCGTCGCCGGTGCCGCAGGGCAACTGGATCGCCGGGTGACCCGTGACGTCGGTCGGGCAGGTGTTGGGCAGCATCTCGAAGGCACGCTGCACATAGAGCGCGCGCGGCGCGTCCGGCGGCGGCAGCGGCGTGGCCTTCACCGGGAGCGTCGGCATCAGCAGCACGTCGTAGCGCGACAGCGCGTCGTCATAGGACGCCCGCAGTTGGCGCGCGAGGTTCTGCGCCTTGGCGTAATAGCGACCCCGTCCGGTCTGGATGAACCACTCGCCCACCAGCATCGTGAGCTTCAAGGTGTCCGACAGCTCGTCGGCGCGGTGCCGCCAGGCAGAATGCGCGTCGATCAGGCTGGTGATGTACAGGCCCTTCCAATTGAAGCCGTGCCCGTTGTCCTTCATCATCTGCTGGGTGCCGCCCTCGCAGGCGATGGGGGTCCAGATGGCCGGCCCCAACAGGTGCATCGGCACCGACACGTCGTCCACCGTGGCGCCCAGGCGCCGGAAGTGCGCAGCCGCCGCCATCACCTTCTCGTCGACGTCCTTTTCGGAGTTCGGCAGCCCGAAGCCCTCCTTGACGACGCCGATGCGAAGCCCGCCGACGCCCTTGCCGAGCGCACCCGTGTAGTTGACCGGGGCCGACGGCGTGGCCGACTGACGCGGATCCAGCCCGTCCGGGCCGGCCATCGCCTCCAGCATCAACGCGTTGTCGGCCACGTTCGCGGTCATCGGGCCCACGTGGTCGATGGTGAGCTCGATGGGCATGGCGCCGGTGTACGGCACCAACCCCCAGGTGGGCTTCATGCCGACGATGCCGCAGTAGGCCGCTGGCATGCGGATCGAGCCGCCCTGGTCGCCGCCGATGGCCATGTCGACTTCACCGGCCGCCACCAGCGCAGCGCTGCCGGAAGACGATCCGCCAGCCGAATAGCCGGGGCGGTGCGGGTTGTGCACCGGGCCGGTCGCGTTGGTGTGCGATCCGCCCGAGAAGCAGTAGTACTCGCAATGGGCCTTGCCGACGATGGTCGCGCCGGCATCCAGCAGGCGCGTGACGATCGTGGCGTCCACGTCGGGCGTGTAGCCCTCCAGAATGGAGGCGCCGTTCATCATCGGCACGCCGGCCACGCAGACGTTGTCCTTGACCGCCACGGTCCTTCCGGCCAGCTTGCCGCCCGGCGCGCCCTGGATGGTCGACTTGACATACCAGGCGTTGAACTTGTTCTCTTCGCCTTGCGGCCGATATCCCGGGGTGCGCGGGTACTTCACCGGCGGCAAGTTGTCGGGCATCGCGTCGATGGCGGCGTAGGCGGCCAGGCTGCCCTCCATCAGAGAACGGTACGACTCCAGATCCGCGTCGGACATCGTGAAGCCCAGGCCCTGGGCGACGGAGCGCAGCTGCGAGATCTGCGGCGACTTGATCGTCATGGCAATCCCATCCTTGTCGGCGTGCGGTGGAACGATGGCGGGCGCGGGCTACACGGGCTGTCGGTGCATCCGTCGCGGTGGACCAGTATCCGCAGCGATTATTTTCCATGTCAAGTAATTTCCCGGAAGGCGTCATGGCCTTCGAAGGTGCGGTGCGACTGCACCGGGCAACCGCGAGCGCCACGACGGGGCGGGATGTCGCTCGATGGTGCAGCGCACGAACACGGTCGGCCCCATGGCGGGGCGTTCAAGGCTCTTTCGACGGAAACTCGAACGTCGACGGCGCGATGACGACCGGCCGCCCGAAGGCCGCGTGCCGCTCAGGCGCGGCGTTCGATGAAAGCCTGGAGCAGGCGCTTCAACTCGTCGCGGTCGCGGCCGTCCAGCGCCGTTTCCACCGACGAGAGCTCGCGGGCCACGGGACCGCGCAAGCCGCGGACCTTGGCCAGTCCGATGTCCGACACGTAGACCAGCACCCGGCGCTGGTCGGCCGGGTCCAGCGAGCGCTGCACGAGCGCCGCGGACACCATCCGGTCGATGAGCTTGGAGACCGAGGGCAGCTTCATGTCGACCGCCTCGGCCAGATCCGACATCGAACGTCCCTGCTCGTCGGCCAGCACGTCCAGCACCCGCCATTGCTCCAGCGGCAGTCCCTGCTCGACCAGCATGCGACGCAGATCCGCCGTGGCGCGGCGGCTGGCTTCGGCCAGCAGCGACGGCAGGGAATCCGGCGCCTGCACGGATGGGGTGTTCTTGGGTCGGGCCATGATCGGAACGGGACTTGCATGGTGCGGTGCGCGCGCACAGGCGGCGCGCATGCCGACGACATTATCGCGCGCCGCACCCGCAACGCACGTGCCGCGTGCATCGTGCCCGATGCGCGTGCAAACTTGCTGACCTCCGGTCGACGACGCGTTCACCGTCCCGGGGCCTACACGGAGCATTGACGATGGGCCGCCTCATCGGCAGGACTTTCCCCCGCCGCATCCTCGCGCCGTCCGGAAGGCCCGGCGCTGGCTGCCGACGTCCATCGCTCGAGGTGGGGCTGTTGCTGCCGTTGTCGGGCGCCGCCGGGCTGTGGGGGCCATCGGGCCTGGCGTGCGCGCAGCTCGCGGTCGAGCAATGGAACGCGGCTGGCGGCCAGCGCGGCCGCGAGGTGCGGCTCACCGTCATCGATGCGAGCGACGAATCCGAGACGCTGGAATCCCATCTGGACGAGGGTCTGGAAGCCGGCGCCTTCGACGCCGTGGTCGGCATGCACACCAGTTCGGTGCGGCAGCGCGCCATCGCCGCGATCGACGGACGGGTGCCCTTCGTGTACACCCCGCTCTACGAAGGCGGCCCGATGCCGCCCGGGGTGTTCGCCATCGGCGAGACACCGGAGGCGCAACTGCTGCCCGCCATCGCGGTCGTGTCGGCACGACATGGGTTGCGGCGTTGGAGCCTGCTCGGCAACGACTACATCTGGCCGCGCCGGTCGCATCGGCTGGCCGGGCAAGCCATCGCACAGGCCGGCGGCGAGGTGGTCGCCAGCCGATTCGAGCCGCTGGGTCGCTGCGACATCGGCCGTGCGCTGGACGAGATCCGGCGGCAACGGGCCGACGCGGTGCTGATCTCGCTGATCGGCCAGGACGCGATCGACTTCAACCGTGCCTTCGCCGACGCCGGACTGGCCCGGTCGGTGGTGCGATTGTCCTGCGCCATCGAGGAGAACGGACTGCTGGGCATGGGGCCGAATCGCACCGAGGGGCTGTACGTCGCCTCGGGTTACTTCGCCTCGCTGTCGGACGAGCGCAATGCGGCGTTCCGCGAACGCTACTGGACCCGTTTCGGCGAGCGGGCGCCGGCGCTCAATGCCCTGGGCCAATCGGTCTACGAAGGCGTGTCTTTCTTGCGGGGCATGTTGGCCGGTGGTCGACGCGAAGACGCTTCGATCGACTTCGACAGCGTGCGTGACGTCCGCTGGCGGGACAACGCCCGCAAGGCCACGCCGGTGTGGCTGGCGCAGGCCGCCGGCATGCGCTTCGAGGTGATGCAGCAGTTGCCGCCCCGTTGAACCGGGGACGACGTGGGCTCGCGCGGCCCGTCGTCCCTCAAGGGGCCGGGCCGAGCAACTGCGCCACCATCAGGTTGCCCGCCGCCCAATGCCACACGCCCTGTGGCAAGGCCAGCACCACCGTGCCTTGCGACGGATCGATCCAGACGGTGGTGCCGCTGGTGCCGATCCATCCGAAGGTGCCTGGGGGCGGCGCGCCGGGCGCATGCGCGGCGAAGACGCCGACGCCGAGGCCGTACCCCATGCCAACCTGCGGACGGCCGCCGAAGCGGACCGGGAATCGCTGGCCCAGGACATGGTTGCCCAGCATGGCGGCCAGTGTTTCTTCTCGCAGCAGGCGCACGCCGTCCAACGCACCCCCAGCGGCCAGCGCCATCGCGAAACGGCCGTAGTCTCCAAGGGTCGACACCAGTCCGCCACCGCCGGACTCTGGCGCTTGCGGGTCCAGGAACGGGCTGCTCGCGGGATCGTCCAGGCGCTTGAGCGCTTCGCCCGGTGACGGCGCCGTATACAGGGCGGCGAACCGGTCGACCGAAGCCGCCGGCACGTGAAAGCCCGTGTCCTTCATTCCCAACGGGTCGAAGATGCGTTCCTGCAGATACCTGCCGAACGATTGCCCGCTGACGCGTGCCACCAGTTCGCCGATCAGGTCGTGCGACACGCCGTAGCGCCATTCCTCCCCCGGCTGCGCAGCCAGCGGGATCTCGGCGACGCGGGCGGGGAGTTCGGACAGCGGCACGCGCAGCCGACCGACGCCGCCGTCTCGGGAAAAGAGCTTGGCGCGGCGCATAAACGCCTCGACAGGGGAATCGTCGAAGATGCCGTAGCCCAAGCCCGCCAGGTTGGCGATCACCTGTCGCACCGTGGGCACGGTCCGCAGCGGCTCGGTGTCCGGCGCCTGCCCGGGCGACAGCGGCGCGCCGGCCGCGCGCGCGTGCGGCGCGAGCACCGTCAGGGAAGCCAACTCGGGCAGCCATCGGGTGATGGGCTCGTCCAGGTCCACGCGGCCCGCCTCGCAAAGCTGCATGAGCGCCACGGCCGTGACGGGCTTGGTGAGGCTGGCCAGCCGAACGATGGTGTCAGGGGCCATGGGTCGAACGCCCCCGCCGTCCGCATCCACCTCTTGCATGCCATGGCAGATGGCGCGGAGGACGCGGCCGTGCTGCGCGACCATCGCGGCCACACCGGTGTATTCGCCGCGCTCGACCAACGCTCGCAGGCCCGTGTCGACGGCGTCCAGGCGCGACGCTTCCATCAGGAGACCCAACCGCCGGCGAAGGGAATCGCCTGCCCGGCGATGAAGTTGACCTCGGAAGAGGCGAGGAACACGGCGAACAACGCGTCCTCCTGGGCCGTGGCCAGGCGACCGGCCGGCACCTCGCGCTTGAGCCGCTCCTGGAAGGCGGGCAGCGCTTGCACCTCGGGGCCGTAGTAAGTCGGGTTGTCGACGAAATTCTGCGCGATCAGGTTGACCTGCACGTTGGCGGGCGCCACCTCGGCGCCCACGGCGCGCACCCACGCCAGTTGCGCGCCGCGCGCGGCGGCGTAGGTGGACGTGCGCTTCTGCCCGCGCAGCGCGGTGGCGCTGCCCATCACGACGATCTTGCCGGCCTTCGCGGCGAGCATGCCGGGCAGCACGGCACGCGCCAGCCGCGGCAGCGGATCCACCAAGTGCGCGAAGACATGGCGCCATTCTTCGTCGCCGACTTCGTGGGCGCGGGTGGAGGGAGCGGGCACACCCGTGTTGAGAATCAGCACATCGATGGCGCCACCCGTGGCGGCGACGGCATCACGCACCGCCGCCTCGGCGGCATCGGGCGCGTCCAGCGGCCGCGAGTCGGCAGCGACGCGCGCGCCGTGCGCCTCGAAGGCGGCCACCAGCGCTGGGCCCATGAAGTCCTGCGACTGCGTCACCAGCACCCGCTTGCCCGCGAGCGCATCGCCGATCCTGGCCGTGGTCATGCGTCCCTCTCCCGTCGGTTCGTTCCGTGTCGGCGGGATTCTCGCCGATCCCCACGCCACGCGCGGCGCGCAGCTCGTCGTGCAGGCGCACCAGGTCCTCGCGCAGCGCCCGGATCTCGGCGGCCCCCGCCAGTTCGCCGCGCTCATCGGCCGCGTCGCGTCCGACGAAGCACGTGGCCAGCGTCGCGGTCGTGTAGCCGAAGGCGGCAAACGCGTAGATCGACAGCAGCAGGCAGAGCAGCCGCCCTTCGGTCGTGCGGAGCCACCACTCGGAGCCCATGGTGGTCATCGTCATCGCGGTCCACCACAGCGCGTCGGCGTAGGAGGCCAGACCCGTGCCGAGGGGCGCTGCGCCCGCCGATCCGTAGTGCTCGAAGGCGAGCATGCCGGCGGCGCCCGCGAAGGTGACGATGCGCGTCAGCGCCACCACGTAGCCGAACCCGCGCCGGCAAGGCCAGTGCGACCGCCTTGAGCCAATTGCTGCGCAGGTAGGCGAGCTTGTGCGGGGCCACCAGCAGGCCGACGGCGAACTCCATCAGGAACGCGCCGCATGCCCCAGCGGGGCGTGCCGGAGCGCCGCAGTGTCCGGCGCCCCGTCGGATCAACCGCGCTTCATCGACGCGACGAAGGCGTCCACCGCCTGCGCATGCTCGGGCGTGTGGTGGGCCAAGCCCTGCAGGCCGGCGCTCATGTCCAAGAGCGTGGACAGGCGCACGTGCTGTCCTTCGCGCAGCAGCCGCTTGGCCATGCGCAGCGCGGGCGCCGGATTGACGGCGATGCGGGCGGCCAGAGCGAGCGCTTCGTCCATCAGCCGGTCGGCAGGCACCACCTTCGACACCAGCCCGCAGGCCAGGGCTTCCTGCGCGTCGATCGCGTCGCCGGTGAAGGTCATCTCGGCGGCCTTGGACATGCCGACGGCGCGCGGCAGCAGCCAGGCGCCGCCGTCTCCCGGGATGATTCCCAGTTTCACGAAGCTCTCGGCGAAGCGGGCGCGGTCGGAAGCGATGCGGATGTCGCACATGCACGCCAGGTCGCAGCCGGCCCCGATCGCCGGCCCGTTGACCGCGGCGATGGTCGGCACGTCCAGGCCATGGAGCGCCAGCGGGATGCGCTGGATGCCCTGGCGGTAGCCTTCTGCGATGCGATAGGCGTCGCCGGCGGCGATGCCGCTCTTGGATTGCATGTCCTTGACGTTGCCACCGGCGCAAAAGGCGCTGCCCGCTCCGGTGAGCACCAGGCAGCGCACCTGCGGGTCGCGCCGCACGCGCTCGCAGGCGTCGACCACGGCGTCCCACTGGGCTTGAGTGGACAACGCGTTGCGTGTGTCCGGGTCGTTGAGGGTGAGCTTGACGATGCCGTCGCCGGCGGGTTCGTACAGCACGAAGTCGTTCATGGGATGGCGCGGTCGCTTGAAAAACGGTCGGGTGCCGCCATCCTAGCCCGCGCCTCCCGGCAGACCGCAAGGTCGGATGGGATGCTGCGACCAAGTCGAAACCGTTGCCGTATGATCCGCCCACTTTATCCATGAGAAGCAAGGTCAATCCGCGATGAAGCGCATCGTGCTGTTCCTGGCCACCAATCTGGCCGTGCTGCTGGTGCTGTCGTTCGTGCTGAACGTGCTGGGCATCGGCCGTTTCCTGACCGCCGAGGGTTTGGACGTCGGCTCGCTGCTGGTGTTCTCGGTCGTGGTCGGTTTCACCGGCTCGATCATCTCGCTGCTGATGTCCAAGCCCATCGCCAAATGGTCGACCGGCGCGCAAGTCATCCAGGCGCCCTCGACGTCGGTCGAGCACTGGCTGGTGAGCACCGTGCACCGCATGGCGGACGACGCCAAGATCGGCCACCCGGAAGTCGCCATCTACGAGGGCGAGCCCAATGCCTTCGCCACGGGGGCGTTCAAGAATTCGGCGATGGTGGCGGTGTCGACGGGCCTGCTTCAGTCGATGACCAAGGAAGAGGTCGAGGCCGTGCTGGCCCACGAAGTCAGCCACATCGCCAATGGCGACATGGTGACGCTCACGCTGGTCCAGGGCGTGGTCAACACCTTCGTCGTCTTCCTGGCTCGCGTCGTCGGGTACTTCGTGGACCGCACGATCTTCAAGACCGAGCGCGGCACCGGTCCGGGCTTCTATGTCACGGTGATCGTGTGCGAGATCCTGTTCGGCGTGCTGGCCTCGATCATCGTGGCCTGGTTCTCGCGCCAGCGCGAGTTCCGCGCCGATGCGGGCGCGGCCAAGCTGATGCGTTCGCCGCGGCCGATGATCCAGGCGTTGGCGCGCCTGGGCGGCCTCGACCCGGGCCCGCTGCCCGAGGCGTTCCGCAGCTTCGGCATCTCCGACCGGCCGGGGTGGCTCGCCCTCTTCTCCAGCCATCCGCCGATCCAGGAACGGATCGCCGCGCTGCGCGGCCGGTGATCAGCGCCGGGCATCGAGCCTGCTCCTAGGCAGACGTCCCTGCCGGAGTCCTCCGCCATGCCCGCTGACCGCGCCATCCTCGTCGCCACCGATTTCTCCGACCGCGCCCGCTGCGCCGCGTTGCGGGCCGCTCGGCTCGCGGCCGAGCGGGGTTCGCGCGTCGAGTTGCTGCATGTCTTGCCGACCGGCGCGACGTCGGCGGAGATCGAGGATGCGCGCGACCGCCTCCAGGCGCTGGCCGACGAGCTCGGGCAGGCGCACGGCATCGACGCGGGGCCCCGGCTGGAACAAGGCGACATCGTCGACCGGATCCTTGCGGCTGCGCTCGGCGCACGCTTGCTGGTGATCGGGGCCACCGGGCGGCACGGCCTGCGGCAGGCGCTGCTGGGTGCCGTGGCCGACCAGCTGCTGCCGCGCAGCATCCGGCCCGTGCTGGTCGTGCGCCGCGAAGCGAGCGGCCCTTACGAGCGGGTGCTGGTGCCGGTGGACTTCTCTCCGTATGCGCGCAATGCCTTGGCGGTGGCCGCCGATTGGCTGCCCAGTGCCGGACTGGTGCTGATGCATGCCGTGGACCGGCCGGGCGCCGGCGCGCATCCACCCCGGCCGATTTCCGACGATGCCGCCAACGACGACCCCGCGATCGAGCGCGCCCGCCTCGGCCTGGGCCTCGTCGCCGACGGCCTGCGGCAGGCGGGTCATCCGGGCGCGCGCCTCGCGCTGATGGAAGGCGATGCGCCGGCGTCCATCCTGGCGCAAGCCGAGGCGATCGGGGCGGAGTTGATCGTGGTGGGCAAACACCAGCGCAGCCGGGTCGAGGCGCTGCTGGCCGACAGCGTGACGCGCAAGCTGCTCGCGCAGGCCGATGCCGACCTGCTGGTCACCAGCGCGGCCAAACCGCTCGATGACGATTCGGGGTTGCCGCCGCCCATGCCCTGAGGCGCCGCCGGTTCAGTCGTCCCCGGTCAACAGCTCCCACAGCGGGCCGCGTGCCGAAAGATGCGCGCCCAGCGCCGCGGCCCAGCGAGACTCGCTGCCGTGGTCGTCGCGCCAGGCCATCAGCCGCCTGGTGAGGTGGTGCAAGCCGTGCTCGCGCGTGAAGCCGATCGCGCCATGGACTTGGTGCGCGGTCTCGACGAGGACGCTCGTCGCTTCGGCCACGCGGATGCGCGCCACCGCGAGCGCACGCCACGCGGTGTCGGTGGCCGGGCCGCCTGGGCCCTCGAGCGGCGGAGCCGCCACGACGCGGACAGGCGGCGTCGAGCCTGAGCCGATCGAGCCCTCGCTGCCGATCGGGCAGGCATCGGCGTCCATGCCACCCGCTCGCAATCCGTCGCGAGCGAGCCGATCGATCATGGCGTCGGTCGCCACGCGCGCCGCCGAAGACTCCTCGGCCGCCACGGCCAGTTGGTGCTGGATCGCCTGGAATGCGGCGATCGGGCGGCCGAACTGCTCGCGCTCGGCCGCGTGCCGCACGGCGCGCGCGAGCGCCGCCTCCATGGCGCCCGTGGCTTGGGCGAGCCGAAGCGCCAGGTGCAGCGTCCGCCAGGCGCGGGGGGACCGGGCGAAAACGCGGGCCGCGGCGGGCGCCGCGACCGCGATGCATTCACGGTCCGGTGCGTCCTGGGGCCGGCCCGCCCAGCGGGCCACCATCGCCTCGACGATGGGCAGCGGCACGGCGTGGCGGCCAGTCTCCATCGCCACCGCAGCGGCCATCGGCAAGGCCTCGATCGAAGGAGACTCGCCCAGCGCATCGAGCAGCCCGATCGCCTCGCAGTCGCGCGACAACGCCGCCAGCCGCCCCCCACCCGAGTTGGACTCGGCCGCCTCCCGCAGCGCGTCGTCGACCCGGTCGTCGAAGAGCCTCGCGGCCGCATCCCGCACCAGCGCCAGCGTGTCGTCGTTCGCGGTCGGGCGACCGGCTCCGGTGTCGCTCATCAAAGCCCCAGGCCCCGTCCGATGATGCCCTTCAGGATCTCGCGCGTTCCGCCGCGCAGGCTCCAAGAGGGGGCGGTCAGCAGCGCTTCTTCGAGCAGCGTCGTCAACGCCTCGCCGTCGCCCGGCAACCGGTCGCGAAGCAGCCGCGCCGCCTCGGGCACGGCGCGCTCGAAGCGGTTGCCGAGATCCTTGATCAAGGCGGCCTCCAGGTTCGGCGACACACCCGCTTGCAGCATGGCCGCCACCGACATCGACATGCGCCGCAGGGTGGCGAGCTGCGCGGCCAGCCGCCCCAGCGCCTCGGCGACGGCCGGGTCCGGCGCATCTCCTGCGGCCCGCGCCATCTCGAGTAGCAGCCGGATGCTGGACAGGAAGCGCTCCGGACCGGCGCGCTCGAAGGCGAGTTCGCCCGTGACCTGGGACCAGCCCTCGCCTTCGACGCCCAAGAGGTCGGCGTCCGGCACGAAGGCGTCGTCGAAGAGGATCTCGTTGAATTCGTGCGACCCGGCCATGTTCGGGATCGGTCGGGCGCTGATGCCCGGCGCGCGCAGGTCCACCACGAACTGGGACAGCCCGGCGTGGCGCCGCGCCTGGTCCAAGGGGCGCGTGCGCACCAGCACGATCGCGTGGTGGCAACGATGCGCCCAGGTGGTCCAGACCTTGCGGCCGCGCAGGCGCCAGCCACCGTCGACCTGCTCTGCGCGGGTGCGCACCGCGGCCAGGTCCGAGCCCGCGCCCGGCTCGCTCATGCCGATCGCGAAATGCAGCGTTCCAGCCGCGATGCCGGGCAGGTATCGACGCTTCTGGTCCTCGGTGCCCAGCCGAAGGATCACAGGGCCGCTCTGGCGGTCGGCCACCCAGTGGGCGCCGACCGGCGCACCGGCCACCAGCAACTCCTCGGTGACCACGTAACGCTCGAGCATCGTGCGCTCATGGCCGCCATAAACGCGCGGCCAAGTCAGGCCGAGAAAGCCCTCGGCACCGAGGCTGGCGGAGAACTCGGCCGAAAAACCGCGCGTGAAGTCACCACCCGGGGTCCATTGGCCGCGCGCCAAGCCATCGCGCAGGAAGGCCCGAACGCGGTGGCGGGTCTCTGTCGCGGCCGACGTGAAGAGGGCGGGGTCGAAGCGAAGCGGCTGCATCCTGGCAACAGCATGCACCGAAGCGAAACGCCGGGACTTGCGCAACATCAAGGAAGCGCGAGCGCACGGTGTCGCCGAGATCGGGCCACGGCATGGCGGGACCAGCGGGCCTCGATGCCGAGTTTGACATCTTCGAATGATTCGATAATATTAATGAGAATGATTTGCATTAACAAACGTACTTGCACTGCAGTGCAGCCGCTCCACCTACCGCCGCTTCCTCCGATGATCGAGCTTCCCACCGCCGCCATGCGCGTGGCGGGCGCATTCATCGGCTGCGCCGTTCCAGCCCTCCTGGCCGGCGTACTCATCGCCGCGTCGCATCGCGCCCCGCCGCCGCCCGCGCCGCAGCGCATCGCCGTCCGCATGATCGAAATCGAACGAATCCTGCCTGCACCCCTGGCAACACCGACTCCACCGCCCAAGCTCGCGCCGCCACGGCGCGCCGCGACGCTTCGGCCGCCCGCGCCCAGTCGGCCCGAAGCCGCTGGAAAGCCGGCACCGTCATTGCCGGTGGTGGCGGCCGAGCCCACGCCTGTTCCTGCTCCGATCGTGCAGCAACAACCGGCGCCCCCGGCCGTGCCGCCAGCGAGCGCCGCACCATCTCCACCTCAATCGGCTCCTGCACCGCCTCCGACACCGTCGGGGGCGGAGCCGTCCGCGCTCGTTGCACCGGCGCCAGTTTCGGCTTCGGCTTCGACGGCGCCTGCAGCGCCATCGGCGCCGGTGGCGATGCAACTGTCCGATCTGGCGGTGCTGAGCCAGCCGGCTCCGGCCTACCCGCCGCTGTCTCGGCGCATGGGCGAGGAAGGCCGGGTGCTGGTGCGCCTGCTCGTCGATACCAGCGGCCAAGTCGACCGGGCCGAGCTACGCGCATCGAGCGGTTCATCCCGGCTGGACCAAGCCGCACTGGCCGCGGTTCGCGCCTGGCGCTTCTCGCCGCCGCGGCGAGACGGCCAACCGGTCATGGCATGGGTGACCGTGCCGATCCAATTTTCACTCGAAGGATGAACGAACGATGAACGGCAACGAAGCGCTCGGCGTGGCTGCGCTGTGGGCCCAGGCTGACGCGGTCGGCAAGTCGGCGCTGCTGCTGATGCTGGGCATGTCGGTGGCCACCTGGTATCTGGTGGCGGTCAAGACGCTGCAGCATGTCGGGCTGGCGCGGCGCACGCGGGCTTTCATGGACGTGTTCTGGCGTGCTCCCACGGTGCAGGAAGTCGAGCGCACGTTGCAGGCGCAGCCGCCGGCCGAACCGTTCGGCCGGGTCGCGCAGCGTGCGCTGGCCGCGGCGCGCCACCTGCTCGCCCACGGTGGCAGGGACGGCACGGACGCGGATACGACGGGCGAGTTCGTCGCGCGCGCCCTGCGCCGATCGATGAGCGAGGATCGTGCGGCGCTCGAAAGCGGACTGCCGGTGCTCGCCACCATCGGCGCGGTGGCGCCCTTCGTCGGACTGTTCGGTACGGTCTGGGGCGTGTTCCACGCGCTGCAAGCGATCGGCCTCGCCGGCCAGGGCACGCTCGACAAGGTCGCGGGTCCGGTGGGCGAGGCGCTGGTGATGACCGCGATCGGCTTGGCCGTGGCGATTCCGGCGGTCGTGGGCTACAACGCGTTCGTGCGCCGCAACCGCGTGCTGATGCATCGGCTCGATGCCTTCGCGAACGATGTCCACACGCTGGTGCTGACGGGTGCACCGGTCCACGACGACTTGGCTGTCGGCCGCGACCCGCGCGTGGCGCTCCCGGGTGCGCCGCGCGCCGCGGAGGGCTGAGCGATGGGCTTCGCGACGGGAGGAAGCTTCGACAACGGCGAAGACGAGCCGATGCTGTCGGAGATCAACATGATCCCGCTGATCGACGTGATGCTCGTGCTCCTGGTGATCTTCCTGGTCACCGCACCGATGCTCACGCACTCGGTGCGCATCGACCTGCCGCGCGCCTCGGGCGCGCCAACCGTGCAGGACCGCGCCCACGTGCAGTTGGCGATCGACGCGGCGGGCGCGCTCCATTGGAACGGCGAGCGGGTCGACCACGCCACGCTCCTCGATCGGCTGCGCGTCGAAGGCGCCCGCGGCGAGAGCCAGCCCGAGCTGCACCTGCGCGCCGACCGCCGCACCGAATACCAAGTGCTGGCCGACGTGATGGCTGAAGCGGCCCGCGCCGGCCTGACGCGCATCGGGTTCGTGAGCGAGCCGATGGAGCCGCGATGAACCGCCCGGCCGCCAGCGGCTGACCTGCCGGGCGACTGCCTCGCGCGGTCGTCTTTCCTCCATGTCCCATCCGCACCGTGCGCCGACCGGCGCGTGGAGCACGCACACGCCTTTTTCCCGACACGAAACGCGGCGGAACGCCCGACGTCCGCCAATCGGAGTCCATCGAATGGGAGTCCATCGAATGCCCTCGACCGTCTTGCGTGGCCACGGTATCGCCGCGGCGATGCTGATGACCGCTGTTCCCGCCATCGCCCAGCCGGGCGCCCCGACCGAAGAGACGCTGCCGGCGATGACGGTGCGTGCCGAGCGCCAAGTCGACCGCGACAGCACCTCCTACCGCGCCCCCGCCACCGAGGTCGGCAAGTCGCTCCAGGAGTTGCGCGACATCCCGAACTCGGTGACCGTGGTGCCCGAGCCGTTGATCCGCGACCGGGCCGCCGACAGCCTGCGCGAAGCGCTGCGCAACGTGGCCGGATTGACCTTCAACGCGGGCGAAGGCGGCCGCGTGGGCGACAACATCAGCATCCGCGGCTTCAGCGTGGTGGGCGACTTGTACCTGGACGGCATCCGCGACGCGGCCCAGTACAACCGAGACATCTTCAACACCGAGCAGGTCGATGTGCTGCGTGGCTCTGCCTCGATGCTGTTCGGGCGGGGCGCCACGGGCGGCATCATCAACCAGCAGAGCAAGCGCCCGTTCGTGACGCCTTTCCGGGACTTCTCGATCACGGCGGGTTCACACGACTACAAGCGGGCCACCGCCGACATCAACCAGCCGATCGGGCGGGATGCCGCGGTGCGATTGAACGTGCTGCGGCACGACGCCGGCAGCTCGCGCGATGGCGTGCAGCGCTCGACGACCGGCATCGCGCCGAGCATCTCCTTCGGGATCGGCACCCGCGACGAGTTCAACCTGTCCTACCTGCATCTGGATGATGACCGAGTGGCGGACTTCGGCGTGCCCTTCTACCGGGGCCGGCCGCTGCCCGTGCCGGTGGACCGCTTCTACGGGTTGGCGACCGACTACGAGCGCAGCAGCGCCAACATCACCACCGCCAGCTGGATCCACCGGTTCGCGCCGGGCTCGCAGTTGCGCACGGTGCTGCGCCGCGGCGAATACGCGCGCGACCTGTGGGGCACCGCGCCGCGGCTGGCCACGCCGACCGCGCCGTTCAGCGATTCACTGGTCATCAACCGGCAGCGCCAGGCACGTGGCAGCATCGAGCGCGCGACGACACTTCAGAGCGAATACGTCGGCCGCCTGCAGTTCGGCGGACTGCGGCACGAAGTGCTGGTGGGGATCGAAGGCATCCAGGAGGAAGCCACCCGCTGGACGAACACCGGCGCGGTCGCCAACCCGGCCACCACCGCCGGGGCGCCCGACCCGTGGATCGTCCTGACGCAGGCCTACTACAACGCGCGCAGCCGCACCGCCTACAACAGCTACGAGGGCGCCACGGTCGGCTTGTACGCGCAAGACATGGTGTCGGTGACCGAGACCGTGAAGCTGCTGGCGGGTGTTCGCTGGGACCGCTTCTCGGCCGACTACGCCCGGCCGGCGCCAGCCGGGCCGCTGTCGCGCACGGACCGCGTGGCCAGCTGGCGGTTGGGCGCCATCTGGCAGCCCAACCCCACGGCGTCCTACTACGTGTCTTCGGGCACTTCGTTCAACCCTTCGGCCGAGCTCTACCAACTGGACGACCGCACGGCGAACACCGCGCCCGAGCGCAGCCGCAACCTGGAGCTCGGCGCCAAGTGGGACCTGGCCGATGGCGATCTGTCGTTGCGCACGGCGCTGTTCCGCACGATCAAGACCAACGAGCGCAACACCGACCTGTCCCGCGCCGAGGTCGCGGTGCTCTCCGGTCAGCGGCACACCGATGGCATCGAGTTCGAAGCCGCCGGCCGCATCACGCCGCAATGGCAGGTGTTCGCGGGCGTGGCGCTGCTCTCGTCGAACGTCGACCGCGCTTCCGGCCAACAGGCCGCGGCGCAGGACAAGCGGCCGATCAACACGCCGCGCTACACCGCCAACCTTTGGACCACCTACTCGCTGGGCGGCGGCTGGCGCGTGGCGGGCGGCTTCGATGCCGTCAGCGAGCGTTACGCCGACGCCGCGAACAACAACGAAGTGCCCGGGTACGTGCGCTGGGACGCGATGCTCGCCTACGAGCAGGCCGCCTACGAGATTCGATTGAACCTGCTGAACCTGACCGACCGCAGGATCTACGAGGGCGTCTACGCGGGGCACGTGGTGCCGGGCCAGCGCCGCACGGCGCTCGTCACCGCGCGGCTCAAGTTTTGACCCGGACGGCCAGACGGCCACCGCCTTCGCTGCCGCAGTCGATCGAGGATCACCGCCGATGTTGCTCCGAATTCCCGCGCTCCTGGACGCGGCCACGCTTGCCCACTGCCGTGCCATCGTGGAGGCGGCCGACTGGACCGACGGCCGCGCAACGGCCGGCTCTCAGTCGGCCCAGGTCAAGAACAACCTGCAGCTTCGCGAAGACTGCGACGCCGCCCGGCAAGCGCAGGCCATCGTGCTCGATGCGCTGGGCCGCAACGCGCTCTTCTTCACGGCAGCGCTCCCCAGGCAGATCTTCCCGCCGCTCTTCAACCGTTATGGAGGGCAGGCCAACGCCTTCGGCAACCACATCGACAACTCGGTGCGCACGCATCGTGCGACCGGGCGGCACGTGCGTGCCGACCTTTCGGCGACGCTCTTCCTGTCGTCGCCGCACGAGTACGACGGAGGCGACCTGGTGATCGAGGACACCTGGGGCAGCCAGGCGGTGAAGCTGGAGGCGGGGGACATGCTCCTATACCCCTCCGGCAGCCTGCACCGCGTCGAGCCGGTGACGCGCGGCGCGCGGCTCGCCTGCTTCACCTGGATCCAGAGCATGGTGCGCGAGGACGAGCGCCGCCGCGTGCTGTACGACCTGGACACGGCCGTGATGGCGCTGCGCGGGCTCGGCGGCGACACCGCCGAAACGGTGCGGCTCACCGGCTGCTACCACAACCTGCTCAGGATGTGGGCAGACGTGTGAGGCGGGTGGGGGCCGAGCCGTGGGCAGCCACCGGCATGACCGCCGCACTCCGGTCGGCCGCCTCCTCTTCGCACATCGCCATCAAGAGCTTGCGGAACTGGTTCACCGCGGCGTCCGCGCGGATCGGCACGAAGCGCGTCGGACCGTGGTCGAGCATCGCCTGCTGCGCGCGGATGGTTTCGCGGTCTTCCTCGAAGGCCTGCACGAGGCTCTTGGCGATCGCGTCGGTCACGCTCTCGTCGTCCAGCGCGAAGCCGTGCGCCTGCATGAAGAAGTAGTGCGTCGAGCGGTCGTTCTCGGGCGTGATCGCCTGGCAGCTCTTCATGTGGAGCGCGCCTTCGAAGTCGTCCCAGGCGCGGCCGGGCGGCTTGCCGCCGGAGTGCATCAGGAGCACGCCGGGCACCAGGAATTCGTAGTCGAACCAGCGGTCGATGGTCTCGGGGAAATCGGCGAACTTGCGGTGGTAGGGCGCGGGCGGGACGTCGCGCACCCGACGCACCACCCGCAGGCCGCGCGGCAGGCGCTCGATCTGCGGGCGTGTCTGCGCGATCCGCTCGCTGCCGCCGAGGGTGGCCTGGTGCACGTAGGTGAGGTGGGAAAAATCCAGCAAGTTGTCCGCGATCAGCAGGTAGTCCACGTCGTAGCGCATGTAGCCCGGCTTGTAGCGATAGCCTGGGTCCGCCGCCGCGGAGTTGTCCGGCAGGAGCGCTTCGTCGGCGCGCGCGGCTTCGCCCATCCACACGAAGATCCAGCCGTTGCGTTCGGCCACGGGGTACGTGCGCACCCGGGCCTGCGGCGGGATGTCGTCCTGTCCAGGGATCTCCACGCAACGGCCTTGCGCGTCGAATTTCAGCCCGTGGTACATGCAACGCACGCAATCGCCCTCGCGACGGCCCCGGGACAGCGGCGCCCCCCGGTGGCAACAGCGGTTGTCCAGCGCGACGACCTGTCCGGCCTCGGTCCGCATGAAGAGGATCGGCTCATTCAGGATCGTACGGCCGAGCAGCCCTGCCGCTTCGACCTCGTGGCTCCAGGCGGCGACGTACCAGCAGTTCCTGACGTACATGCTCATGCTCGAGACCTCCCGATGCGTCGAGCGATGCCGGCGCCGTGGACAGCGCTCAGCGGGGGGTAGGCTCTGGCGCGGCTCGCCCAAGGCCCAGGTAGGTTTCGACGATGCGCGGGTCGTCGGCAAGCGCCTGCGCGGCGCCCTGCATGCGCAGCTCCCCGGTTTCCAGCACATAGCCGTAGTCGGACGCCTGCAGCGCGGCCCGTGCGTTCTGCTCGACCAGCAATGTGGCCACGCCCATCGCCCGCAGCCGCCCGATGACATTGAAGATCTCGCGCACGATCAGCGGCGCCAAGCCCAGGGAAGGCTCGTCCAGCATCAGGACGCGCGGCTTGCCGACCAGCGCGCGGCCCAGCGCGAGCATCTGGCGTTCGCCGCCGGACAACGTGCCGGCTTCCTGCCGGCGGCGCTCCTTCAGGCGAGGAAAGAGCGCATACACCTGCTCGATGCCATCCGACGGGTGGCGGTCGCGCCGCAGCACGCGCGGATAGGTGCCCAGCAGCAGGTTGTCCTCGACGGTCATGGTGGTGAAGAGCTCACGCTTCTCGGGCACTAGGCACAGGCCACGCTGCGCCCGCTCCTCGACCGTGAGCCGGTCGATGGGCTCGCCGTCCAAGCGCAGCGTGCCGCGGGAAGGCAGCAGCCCCGCCGTGGCGGCGAGCAGCGTCGTCTTGCCGGCGCCATTCGGGCCGATCACGGTCACGACCTGCCCCTGCGACAGCCGGAGGCTGAACCCGTGCAAGGCCTCGACCTTGCCGTAGCTCACCGAGAGCCCGTCGATTTCGAGCAGCGGCACGTCCGTCGTGCTCATTCCACGCTGCCTAAGTAGGCCTGGATGACCGCCGGGTCGCGCTGCACCTGCGCAGGCGTCCCCTCGGCGATCTTCTCGCCATGCTCCATCACGACCACGTGGTCGGCCAGGCCCATGACGAACTCCATGTCGTGCTCGACCAGCAGGATGGCCGTCCCTTCGGACCGCAGCGTGCGCAGCAGCCCGGCCAGCGCCTGCTTCTCGCGCAGGCGCAATCCGGCGGCCGGCTCGTCCAGCAGCAGCAGTTCCGGGTCCGCAGCCAGCCCACGCGCGATCTCGACGATGCGCTGCTGCCCCAGCGGCAGGCTGCCCGCTTCTTGCCGCGCCTGGGACGCCAGGCCCACGCGGGCGAGCTGGCGCATGGCTTCGGCCAACAGCCGCGCCTCGGCACGTCGGTCCAGGCGCAGCATGGCCGCGAGCACGCCTGTCCGGGCGCGCAGGTGCGCGCCGAGCGCGACGTTGTCCAGCGCGCTCATCGTGGGAACGAGCTGCACGTGCTGGAAAGTCCGCGCAAGCCCCAGCGCCGCGATGCGGCGGGCGTCCAAGCGCTCGATACGCCGTCCATGGTGCAGCACCTGCCCGGAGGTCGCCGGCAGCACGCCCGTGATCAAGTTGAAGCAGGTGCTCTTGCCCGCGCCGTTGGGGCCGATCAACGCGACGATCTCGCCCGCGCGGACGCGAAAGCTCACGTCCTTGACCGCCACCAGCCCGCCGAACTCCTTGCGCACCGCCGAAACCTCGAGCAGCGGGTCGCCGGCGGGCGGCTGCGTCGCCCTGCGCGGCGGCAGTGCATCCGCAGTCGCCGGCAGCGGTGCCCGCGGCCGTTGTGGGACCCGTGCCGCCACGAAAGACCACAGCCCGCCACGGGCGAATTGCAGCAGCAGCACCAGCAACGCACCGAAGACGACGATCTCGAAGTTGCCCTGGGTGCCCAGCAGCTTGGGCAGCAGCACCTGCAGTTGGTCCTTGAGCAGCGTGAGCAGCACGGCGCCCAGCACGGCGCCCCACAAGTGGCCGACACCGCCCACGACAGCCATGATCAGGAACTCGATGCCCACGTTGAGTGAAAACGAGCCTGGGTTGACCGTGCGCTGCAGGTGCGCGTAGAGCCAGCCGGCCACGGCGGCCAACACGGCGGCCGTGAGGAACGCTGCCGTCTTGTGCGCCGTGGTGTCGATGCCCATGGCCTCGGCCATGGCGGCCCTGCCCTTCAACGCGCGGATCGCGCGGCCAGAGCGGGAGTCCAGTAGGTTGGACAGCGCGGCCACGGCGGCCAGCACCACGGCCCAGATCAGCCAGAACATCGCGTCGCCCACGATCGGCACGCCTGCCAGACGCAATGGTGGAATGCCCTGCAACCCGTCGTGCCGGCCGAGCCACGGCAAGGTGCCGAAGAGGTAGTAGATGGCCATCGCCCAGGCGATGGTCGCCAGTGGCAGGTAGTGCCCTGACATCCGCAGCGTGATGGCGCCGATCAACAGCGCGCTGGCACCCGTCAGCGCGACGCCGGCCAGCAGCCCGAACCACGGGTCGACCCCGTGGACCGTGCTGAGGTAGGCCGTGGTGTAGGCGCCGATGCCCACGAAGGCCGCCTGCCCGAAGGAAGTGAGCCCGGCCACGCCGGTGATCAGGACCAGCCCGAGCGCCACCAGCGCGTACAGGCCGACATAGCTGCCCAGTGTCACCCAGTAGGGCGACACGGGCGCCAGCGGCAACACGACCAGTGCCAGCACGAGCGCCGCGAGCGCGATGCGGTCGCGTAGCCACGGCCGCCAGCTTGGCGCCGGCACGGGGGCGGCGTTCGGCGGCAGTCCGTCGAAGCCGAGCTCCGCCGCGCTGCCCACGGGATCGCCGCGCCCCAGGCTCACGCTTCCTCCTCTTCGCGGTGAGGATGCCGAAGCGACCGGTAGAGCAGCGCGGGCAACACCAGCGTGAAGACGATGATCTCCTTGTAATCGCTGGCCCAAAAGGAAGAGAAGGATTCGAGCACACCGACGGCGAGCGCGCCGACCGTTGCCAGTGGGTAGGACACGAGCCCGCCGAGGATGGCGCCGACGAAACCCTTCAGTCCGATGAGGAAACCGGAATCGTAGTAAACGGTGGCGATCGGCGCGACCAGCACGCCGGACAGCGCGCCGACGAAGGCGGCCAACCCGAAGGCGAGCATCCCGGCGTACGTCGTCGAGATGCCCATCAAACGCGCGCCCACGCGGTTCACCGCGGTCGCCCGTAGCGCCTTGCCCCTCAAGGTGCGGCTGAAGAACACGGCCAAGGCCAGCATGAGCAATGCCGACACCGCCACCACGACCAGGCTCTGGCCGGATATGGTGACCGCGTCCGTGCCGATGCTGCCTTGCACAAATGCGGGCGTGCGCCAGCCCTCGGCGCCGAAGAAGTAGAGCCCCAGTCCCATCAGCACGAAGTGCACGCCCACCGAGACGATCAGCAGCACCAGCACGGTGGCTTCGGCGATCGGCTGGTAGGCGATGCGATAGAGCAGCGGCCCCAGCGGCGTGACCGCGGCCAGCGCGAGCAGGCCCTGGGCCGCCAGCGGCCATTGTCGCGAGGCGGCCCACGCCACCGTGGCGGCGATCAGCAACGGCACGGCCACCAGCCCTGCCAGCGCGCGCGGCAGGGCCGCGAATTGGCCCCGCCGGGCGGCGGACGCCACCTCGATGGCGCCCGCGATCAGCGCGGCCGCCACCAGCAGCTTCACGGTGCCCGGCACGCCGCCGCGCTGGAGCGTGGCCAGCGTGAGCGCGCCGAAGGCCACGAACTCGCCGGCCGGAACCAGGATGACGCGCGTGACCGTGAAGACCAGCACCGTCACCAGCGCCATCAGCGCGTAGATGGCGCCGGTGGTGATGCCGTCCTGCAGAAGGATCGCCGCGATGGTGACGTCCATCAGCGCCGCCCGCGCCGCGCGCGTCCGCGCCTCACTTCACGAGCCGCCACTTCCCGCCTTCGATGCGCACCAGCACCTGGCTGCGGTCGTCGACGCCGTTGTGGTCGTTGCCGGACATGTTGAAGACGGCTTGCGAGCCGACCACGTTGCGCAGCCCTTCGAGCGCGTCGCGCAATGCCGTGCGGAACTCGGGCGTGCCCGGCTTGGCCGCCTTCAGCGCCGTCGGCACCGCGGCCTGCAGCAGCAACTGCGCATCCCAGGCAGTGCCACCGAAAAGCGAGCGCGAGCCGGGGCCGTGCTTGGCTTCGAACCGGTTGACGTAGTCCATCGCGACCGGGCGGATCGGGCTGGACTCGGGCAACTGCTCGGCCACCAGGATCGGCGCGACGGACATGAGGCCGCCATCGAGGTCCTTGCCGCCCACACGCAGGAAGTCGTTGTTCGCCACGCCCTGGGTCTGGTAGATGGCGCCCTTGTAGCCGCGCTGCACGAGCGTGACGTGCGGCAACGCGCCCGGCGTGCCGGAAGCCACGATGAACACGGCGTCCGGCTTGGCCGACGACACCTTGAGCGCCTGCGCGACCACGCTCTGGTCGGTCAGGCCGTAGCGCTCGGTCGCCACGATCTTGATGCCTTTTTCCGGCGCCATCTTCTCGACCACCTTCATGAAGCCGTCGCCGTACGCGTTGGCCAGCGCGATGACGCCGAGCGACGTCGCGCCGTTGCGCTTCATGTGGTCGAGCACCAGCGAGGTGGTGATGGTTTCGGTCGGCGAAAGCTTGAAGGACCAGCGCCGGTTCGCGTCCATGGGCTCGACGATGGCACCGCCGCCGGCCAGGGAGATCATCGGCACCCGGCTCTCGGCCACCACCGGCAGCACGGCGAGCGACATCGGCGTGAGGCTGGGGCCGACGATCACGTCGACGTTGCTCTCCTGGATCAACCGGCGCGCCGCGTTGGCCGCGGTGGTCGTGTCGGTGTTGTCGTTGAGGATCGTGACCTTCACCGGCTGGCCGCCGATCTGCGCGGGCCACAGCGGGATGGTCTCGTTGGCCGGGATGCCCAGCGACGCCCCCGGGCCGGTCAGCGACAGGATCACGCCGATGTTGACCTGCGCCAAGGCCGCAGGCGCGGCCGCCATCATCGAAAGCGCATACGTCCATTGGAGCAATGCGCGAAGCTTGCCCTTCGTAGTCATTGGCGTCGTCTCCTGGGTCTCATGTCGTTTATGGCTGCTGCACAGCTCGGGTGTCAAGCGCCCGAGCGCGGCAGCACGCACGGGAATACCGCGCACTCCAGCGGGTCCCCGGGCGAGAGCGGGATCGGGTCGATCGTCAGGCGCGGCTGCCCGGCACGGGGGGCGTACGTGGCGTCCTCCCCCACCCAGCGCGTGGCGTAGGCGCGGCGGCGTTGGTTGGACGTGGCGTTGCCCGCCGAGCCGTGCACGGTCATCGCATGGTGCAGCAGGCAGTCGCCCGCCTTCATGTCCCAGCTGAGGAACGTGTGCTCGCCGCGCAGTGCGTCGAAATCGGGAATCGGTTCGCCGGGCAGGTCCTTGTAAGGGTCGTCCGCGCCGCTGAAATGCCGCGGCCGGAACGTCTTGCCCCAGGCGTGCGACCCCTTCACGTATTCCATGCCGCTGCTGTCCAGCGTCACGTCGTCCAACGCCAGCCAGATCGACAGCACTTGCCGGCCGGCGACCGGCCAGTAGGGCTGGTCCTGGTGCCACGGGGTGCGCTCTGCCGTGCCCGGTTCCTTCACGAAGAGGTGGTCGTAGAAGAAGCGCACGCGCTCGGCGCGCAGGAAGGTCGCGGCGATCTCGGCTGCGGGCGACTCGAACACGAAGGCGCGCAACTCGGGGCGGATCGCCCAGACGCCGATGTCGCCGAGGAAGCGGCCGCCGTTCTTGGCGTACTCGATGGCCAGGGGGCCGGGGCCGCGCAGGTCGTCCTCCACCGCAGCGCGCAGGCGCCCGATCCAGTGCTGGTCGATCATGCCGCGCAGGCAGCAGGCACCGTCGCGCCAGAAGGCGTCGACCTGGTCTTGCGCGATCGGGGTGGCGAGCCGGGTGCCCATGGGTGTCTCCTCGTAGCTTGTGGGTTACCTGCGCGGGAGTGGGCACCTTAGCGCCCAGGCGCCGGCGCTGCTGTCCTCCGGAAGATGGACAGGCCATCCCATGCGAAGATGGCCCTGGAGAGACGATTCCCAGGGAGCCATCGCCATGAGAAGGTGGACCGCGGCAGGCGGCGAGCCGGAGGCGGCGCTCGCGGAGATCATCGGCCTGGTGGGCGATGCGGATTTCAGCCAAGCGGGCCTGCAGCACCTGCATCGGGTGGTGCCGTCATGCGCCTGGGCCGCTTACCGGAAGCCGCCTGCCGGCCGGCCTCGCCTGCACGTGTCGGCCAGCCTGGGGGTGCGCGACATCACGTTGGACTGCTGGAAGATCTACGTTGCGGGCGCCCACCTGTCGGACGACACGCTGGACGCACCGGCGGCCGGCCAGCCAGTGGTCATCCACACCACGGCCGACGAAATCCCGGCGGGCATCCATCGGGACGCCATCTATCGTCGCCATCGCCTGGTCGACCGCCTCTCCGTGGTGGCGCAAGCCCCGGACGGGGCGCTGCTGGCAGTCAACCTCTATCGCAACGCGTCCCAGGGCCACTTCGACGACCTGGACCTGGCACGATTCGATCGGATGGCGCGCGGGCTGATCGCGACCGTGACGCGGCACGTCGCCCTGAGCGCGCCGATGCGCGCCATCCGGGTCGAACGGGATCTCACGCTGCAGGCGGCGCGCATCCGCCTCTGCGAGCGCAATCCAGGCCTGACGCCGCGCGAGCTCGACGTCTGTGCCCGGCTGCTCGTGGGCATGAGCTTCGATGGCGCGGCGTGCGACTTGGGCATCGGCGTCGCGACGGCCAAGACATACCGCAACCGTGCTTTCGCTCGGCTGGGCATCCGGCACCGCCACGAGTTGTTCAGGCTCTGCGCGTCGGCGCGCTGATCAGGAGGAGCGCCGCTTCAACCGCCCTTGCCCGCCTTCTTGTCGCCTTGACGCCCGCCCTTGGCGGCGCCGCTCTTGCCGCTGGCGGCCGGTCCGGTGCCCGATTCGCTGCCGCGCTGGCCGGCTTGCGCGTTCTTCTTGTCCGCCTCGACCCGCCCCTGCCCGCGTCGCCGGCCCCCTTCCCCCGTATCGCTCATCTCCGGGGTGCCGCGGTCATCGGCGGACTGGATGCCGGGTTGGACGGTGCTCATTCCGCTGCGCGAGCGGCTCGCGCCGGGGGCGTTCCTGCTGGTGGCCATGTCCTTGCGTCTCCGTCGTGGCCCGGCTCGATCGCACCGCGACGCGATGCGCTGCCGGGGTCCAGGAATCAGGCAGCGGTCATGCCCGAAGCGCGTCTCGGCCGCTTCCGATCCGGTGCTGGGCCTGCAGATGCCGATGCACGGTGCTGCGGTGCAAGCCGAGTCGTCGCGCGGCGGCACTGACGTTGCCGCCGCAGGCGGCCAGCGCCGCGTCGATGGCCGCGGCCGCCTGGTGGCGCAGCGGCTGCGCAGCGCTGGCCGATGGGCCGGCGGAAGCAGGCGCGCGCGGCGTGCCGACACCCGCGCTGCGCGGATCCGCCTGGACGCGCGCTGGATCCCGGGGCGCATCGTCCTCGGCAGCCGTGCCGGCCGCCCGCACCTCCCCCGGCAGGTCTTCCAGACCGATCACGCTGCCCGGCTCGGCCAGCGCCGCCAAGGCGCGCAAGGTCGAGGCGAGCTGGCGCAGGTTGCCAGGCCACGCGTACGCGCAGAGCGCGTCCAACGCCTCCTGCGCGATCGCTTGGCCCCCGCACGACAGCACGTCCAGGGCCAGGCGCGACACCAGGGCGTCACGATCCGGCCGCAGCCGCAGCGCGGGCAGTTCGACGACATGGTCCTGCAATCGGAAAAGCAGGTCGGCCCTGAACCGGCCATCACCCGCCATGGCCTTCAAGTCACGGTGCGTCGCGCACACGAGCGCGAAGTCCGCTTCGGTGGGGCGGCCGCCGCCGAGCGGCTGCACCTGCCGGTCCTGGAGCACGCGCAGCAGCCGCGCCTGCAGGGCGAGCGGCATGTCGCCGATCTCGTCCAGGAAGAGCACGCCGCCGTGCGCCTCGCGGATCCGGCCGATCCGCCCCTGCCGTCGCGCGCCGGTGAAGGCACCTTCCTCGTAACCGAAAAGTTCCGCCTCGATGAGGCCTTCGGGCAGTGCGGCGCAGTTCACGGCCACCAGCGGCCCGCCGCGGCGCGCGCAGCGGGCGTGCAGCCGACGCGTGAAGACCTCCTTGCCGACGCCCGTTTCGCCTCGCACCAGCACTGCCAAGCCGGCATCCAGCACGCGCGCGGCGCGTTCCACGGCGCGCTCGTCCGAGGCGTCCATCACCAGAGCGACATCGCTCGTGGCGCGAGCCTTGGACATGCCTGCGCCGGACGGCCGCCACGGCCGCCCGCGATCGGTGCCGCCTTCCGGAAGCTGCCAGCAGGCGCTGAACGATGCCCGGCCGGCATGATCCTGGAGCCGGCCGGGCGGGCCGCCGCGCTGCAGCCCCGGCAAGCGCCCGAACAAGGTGTCGACCGCACGCCCACGCATCGCGTCGAGTTCCGTGCCCAAGAGGACGACCGCGGCGCGGTTGGCGCCGATGATCTCGCCATCGCGCACCCACACCAGCGCCTCCCGGTGGCTGCCGAGCATCGCGGCGTCGCGGGCGAAGCGCAGCACCGCGACGCCGGGCGCCGGATCCAACGCCACCCGATGCTCGATCAGGCCCGCGGCCAGTCGGGCCAGTGCCGCCAGCGATGCGCCGATCGCGCGCGGATCGCCGGACACGTCGAGCACGCCCTGCAGGCTGCCGTCGGGCGACCGCAGCGGCACCGCGGTGCAACCGAGCGTGCGGTTCGCGTCGACGTAATGCTCGTGGCCCAGCACGGTCACCGCACGTTGCTCGACGAGCGCCGTACCGATCGCATTGGTGCCGCGTTGCGCCTCTGACCAGTCCACGCCAGGCCGCAACGCGACGCGCTCGGCACGCGGCAGGAAGGCGTCGCCGCCGACGGCGTCGAGGATCATGCCCTGCGCGTCGGACAGCAGCGCCACGGTGCCCGTGGAAGACAGCGCTTCGGCCAGCGCCTCGAGTTCGGGCAGCGCATGTCGACGAAGGCGCCCGCGTGTCTCCCGACGCTGCGCCAAGGCCAGCGCGGCCACCGGCTCGGGCGGGGCGGACTGCTCGTGGACGTGCCCCAGGCAGCGCCGCCACGAACGCACGATCACCTCGGGGACCAGCCCCTGCGGATCGGCGTTGGACTCGAAGAAGAGCCGGCGCGCCCGCGCGACGTCGCGGGGGCCGGCATGGGCGAGCGCGGCGAGGGGAATCGTGGGCATCGGCGCGTGTCTCCTTGGGACGGCCTGGCGCCCCGGAAGCGGCGGGCCGTGCTCTCGACTGCGCGCCTGCGGTGAACGCGCCTGGAATGCGGAAGTGTCGCACTCGCCGTGGGGGTGCGTCATCTGTCGCAACTTGCGACAGGGGACGTGTCGCGCGCTGCGACCCGACCTGCCGGCATCGGAGGGGCGGGCGCCCCGGGCGCCGACACCACCCCGCTCCGAATGCCGCGCCAGCGCTGGCAACGCGGCACGCGCCCCGCGCCGGCCCATCCAACTGGCACAGCGCCTGCGAAGAGGCGACCCGCAGCGCCGCGCCGCGGCCGCTCGCCAGACCCCAACGCCACGCCACGGAGACACCGCACATGGACATGCTCGAGCCCGGACAATTCGGCACCCGCAAGATCTTCCGCAGCCGCTACGACAACTTCATCGGCGGCCAGTGGGTGGCACCGGCGGCCGGTCGCTACTTCGAGAACCTGACGCCGATCACCGGCAAGCTGCTCTGCGAAGTCGCCCGCTCCGACGCGACCGACATCGATCGGGCGCTGGACGCGGCGCACGCGGCCAAGGCCGCCTGGGGCCGCACGTCGCCCGCCGAGCGCGCGCAGGTGCTCAACCGGATCGCCGACCGGATGGAGGCCAACCTGGAGCTGCTCGCCACTGCCGAGACCTGGGACAACGGCAAGCCGATCCGCGAAACGATGGCGGCCGACCTGCCGCTGGCGATCGACCATTTCCGTTACTTCGCTGCCTGCGTGCGTGCGCAGGAGGGTTCGGTCGCCGAAATCGACCACCAGACCTACGCCTACCATTTCCACGAGCCGCTAGGCGTGGTCGGGCAGATCATCCCCTGGAATTTCCCCTTGCTGATGGCGGCGTGGAAGCTCGCGCCGGCGTTGGCGGCCGGCAACTGCGTGGTGTTGAAGCCCGCCGAGCAGACGCCGGCCGGCATCCTGGTGTGGGCCGATCTGATCGGCGACCTGCTGCCCCCGGGCGTTCTGAACGTGGTCAACGGCTTCGGCCTGGAAGCCGGCAAGCCGCTGGCCACGAGCACGCGGATCGCCAAGATCGCCTTCACGGGCGAGACCTCGACCGGCCGCCTCATCATGCAGTACGCCGCGCAGAACCTGATCCCCGTCACGTTGGAGCTGGGCGGCAAGTCGCCCAATGTGTTCTTCGCCGACGTGGCCGCCAAGGACGACGCCTTCTTCGACAAGGCGATCGAAGGCTTCGTGATGTTCGCGTTGAACCAGGGCGAGGTGTGCACCTGTCCGAGCCGCGCACTGGTCCAGGAAAGCGTCTACGACCGCTTCATGGAGCGGGCGTTGGCGCGCGTGGCAGCCATCAAGCAGGGCAATCCGCTCGACCCCCAGACGATGATTGGCGCGCAGGCCAGCCAAGAGCAGCTCGAAAAGATCCTTTCGTACATGGAGATCGGACGCGCCGAGGGCGCCAAGGTGCTGGCGGGCGGCGAGCGAGCGCATCTGGAGGGAGACCTGGCGGGCGGCTATTACGTGCGTCCCACGGTCTTCCTGGGCGAAAACAAGATGCGTGTCTTCCAGGAAGAGATCTTCGGTCCGGTGGTGTCGGTCACCACTTTCAAGGACGAGGACGAGGCGCTGGCGATCGCCAACGACACGCTCTACGGCCTGGGCGCCGGCGTCTGGAGCCGGGACATGAACACGGCCTTTCGCATGGGCCGCGGGATCCAGGCCGGCCGGGTGTGGACCAACTGCTACCACGCCTACCCGGCGCACGCGGCCTTCGGCGGCTACAAGCAGTCGGGCGTGGGCCGGGAAAACCACAAGATGATGCTCGACCACTACCAGCAGACGAAAAACCTGCTGGTGAGCTACAGCGAGAGCAAGCTGGGCTTCTTCTGATCGGTCGTCGTCCGGTGGGGCTGCGTCGTGTCCGCGGCGGCCGCCATGGCGGCCGCCAGCCCCTCTGCCCAAGCGCGATAGGCGCGCGGGCCGGGGTGGAAGCCGTCGCTGGCGACAAGGGCGTCGCCGCCGCCGGCCCGACGCGCCGACGCGTCTTGCGCGCCCAGGTCGATCGCGATGCGCCGCACGCCTTTCGGGGCCTGCTCGTCGGCCCATCGTGCGAGCGTGGCATCCAGGCGCCGGGCCTGGGTCCCGAGATACCAGCGCAGGGGCTGCGGCAGCGCGGGGAAGAGGTGCATCGGCGGCAGCGCCGAGAAGACGATGGCCGGCAGCTCGAAGCGTGTCCGCAGCAGCGTGGCCAGTGCATCCAGCCGCGCGCGCCACAGCTTCTGGGGCGTGCGCGCGGTGACCTCGTTCACGCCGATCGCGATTACCGCGGCATCGAAAGGCTGCACCGGGATGGCATGCAGCAGGGCCGTCAGGTCGTCGATCATCGCGCCGGTGCGCGCGACCAGACGCCATGTCACGGGACGGCCCAGCGCCTGCGCCAGCCGCGTCGGCAACAGCCCGGAAAGCGCCTGGGCCTGCGTGTCGACCCCGACCCCCGCGGCCGACGAGTCGCCCGCGATCAACAGACGAAAAGGCGCCGCCATCGGCGCGATCGCTGCGGGCGGGCTGGTCGCGCAATGCGCCAGCCCTTCGCGCGCCCCGGCCGCCTCGGGCAACCTCGGCGTCGTCCGGCGGACCCGGCGTCCTTGCGCCACCAGCACCGGCGCCAGCGCGACCGTGGCGATAAGGTGGAGCGGCACCTCAGCTGAACTGCGTGAAGTCCGGCTTGCGCTTCTGCAGGAAGGCCGTGAAGGCTTCGCGCGCCTCCGGCGAGCCCAGCATCGCGCGGAACTGGTCGCCTTCTTCGGTCATGCGCTGCGCCACCACGGTCCGAAGCCCTGACTTCATCAAGCGCTTGGTGGCGCGCAGCGACGCCGCGGGCAGCGCGACGAGCTTGGCCAGCTGCCCGTCCACGAAGCCGAAGAGCTCGCCGGCGGGCAGCACCCGGTTCACGATGCCCATCTCCATCGCTTCCTGCGCGCCGAAAGCCTCGCCCAGCAGCAGCTTTTCCGCGGCCCGCTGCCAGCCGGCGGTGGCGGGCAGCAGCAGGCTGGAAGCCGCTTCCGGACACAGGCCCAATTGCGCGAAGGGCATCGACAGGCGGGCGTTGTCCGCCGCGTAGACCAGGTCGCAATGCAGCAGCATGGTGGTGCCCACGCCGACCGCGGGGCCGGCCACGGCCGCCACCAGCGGCTTTTCGGCGGTGGACAGCGCCTGCAGGAAACGGAACACCGGGCTGTCGCCGCCTTGGGGCGGGTTGGCCAGGAAGTCCTGCAGGTCGTTGCCGGCGGTGAAGAGCTCCTGGCTTCCGTGGATCAGCACGGCGCGCACGGCATTGTCGGCGGCCGCGTCTTCCAGGGCGTCTGCCATCGCCGCGTACATCGCCGCGGTGATGGCGTTCTTGCGGTCGGGACGCGCGAAGCCGATGCGCAGCGCGCCGTCGCGCTTTTCGGTGACGATATGCATCACAGGCGCTCGAGGATGCCGGCCGCACCCATGCCGGTGCCCACGCACATGGTCACCATGCCGTAGCGCTCCTGGTGGCGTCGCATGCCATGGATCAGGGTGGCCGAGCGGCAGGCGCCGGTGGCGCCCAGCGGATGCCCCAGCGCGATCGCGCCACCCATCGGGTTGAGCTTGCTGGTGTCCAGCCCCAGGTCGTTGATCACGGCGAGCGCCTGCGCGGCGAAGGCCTCGTTGAGCTCGATGCGGTCGAGCTGGTCCAGCGTAAGCCCGGCGTTCTTGAGCGCGGCGGGAATCGCTTCCTTCGGGCCGATGCCCATGATCTCGGGTGGCACGCCACGCACCGCGAAGGACACGAAGCGGGCCAGCGGCGTCAGGTTGAAGCGCTTGAGGATCGCCTCCGAGACCACGATCAGGGCGCCGGCGCCGTCCGACGTCTGCGAGCTGTTGCCGGCCGTGACGCTGCCCTTGGCCGCGAACACGGTGCGCAGCTTGCCCAGGCCTTCGATGGACGTGTCCGGCCGCGGGCCTTCGTCCAGCGACACGGTGCGAGTGCGCACGTCCAGCTCGCCCGTGGCCAGGTCCGGGAACTTCTCGACCACTTCCAGCGGCGCGATCTCGTCGGTGAATTCCCCGGCCTGCTGCGCGGCGACGGCCTTCTGGTGCGAGGCCAACGCGAACTGGTCCTGCGCGTCGCGCGACACCTTCCACTGCGCGGCGACCTTCTCCGCGGTCATGCCCATGCCGTAGGCGATGCCCAGGTTCTCGTCGCGCTCGAAGATGCGCATGTTCATCGAAGGCTTGTTGCCCATCATGGGCACCATGCTCATCGATTCCACGCCGGCGGCGATCATCACGTCGGCTTCGCCCACGCGGATGCGGTCGGCGGCCATCGCCAGCGCGGTCAGGCCCGAGGCGCAGAAGCGGTTGACCGTGACGCCGCCCACGGTGTTGGGCAGCCCGGCCAGCAGCGCGCCGATGCGGGCGACGTTCAGGCCCTGCTCGGCTTCCGGGATTGCGCAACCGACGATCGCGTCCTCGATGGTGGCCGGGTCCAGCGACGGCACCGTCGCCATCGCCGCGCGGATCGCGTGCACCAGCAGGTCGTCGGGCCGCACGTTCTTGAACGTGCCCTTGGGGGCCTTGCCGATCGGCGTGCGCTTGGCGGCGACGATGTAGGCGTCTTGCACTTGCTTGCTCATCAGGATCCCCTTAGTTCCGCACCGGCTTGCCGGTCTGCATCATGCCCATGATGCGTTCCTGCGTCTTCGGATGCGTCAGCAGCGAGCCGAAGGCCTTGCGCTCCAGCGTCATCAGGTAGGTCTCGTCCACGATCGAGCCCGGCTCGACGTCCCCGCCGCACATCACGTCGGCGATGGTCTTGCCCAGGTGGAAGTCGTGCGCGCTGATGAAGCCGCCGTCGCGCATGTTGACCAGCTGCGCCATGATCGTCGCGGTGCCGCTGCGCCCCACCACCGGGAAGGCGGCGCGGCGCGGCGGCCGGTAGCCGCCATCGCGCATGGCCTTCGCCTCGCGCACGGCCACGTAGAGCAATTCATACGGGTTGAAGACGATGCGGTCCTCGGGCAGCAGGTAGCCCATCGCCTGCGCCTCGATCGCGCTCTTGGACACCTGCGCCGTGCCGGCGTTGGTGAAGTACTTCTTCAGGAAGTCCATCAGGTACGCGTCGGGGGCCGCCTGCGCCCGCTCCTCGGCCGCGCGGCGAGCGCCGTAGACCAGGCCGCCCGCGCCGGGCACCAGCCCCACGCCCACCTCGACCAGCCCGATGTAGCTCTCCAGCAGCGCCACGCGGCGCGCGCAGGCCACGGCCAGTTCGCAGCCGCCGCCCAACGCCATGCCGGCGACGGCCGCGACGGTGGGCACCTGCGCGTAGCGCAGCCGCAGCATCGCGTCCTGCAGCTTCTTCTGCTCCGGGCCGATCGCCTTGGCGCCGCCCGCCATGAACACCGGCAACATCGCCTGCAGGTCGGCGCCCACGCTGAAGGGCCCGCCTTCGGTGCTGGTCGGATTCCAGACCACCAGGCCCTGGTATTCGGCCTCGGCCAAATCCACCGCGCGCTGGATGCCGGCAGTCACGCCCGGACCGATCGCGTTCATCTTGGTCTTCATCGACAGGATGAGGACGTCGTGGATCCCGCGGGATTCCAACGCCCACAGGCGCACCGAATCGTCTTCGAAGACCGTGTGGCCGATGGTGCGGCCGTCGCCGAAAGTCTCGCCCACCAGGGGCGCGCGGAAGATCTGGCGGTCGTACACCGACAGGTCCGATCGCGCGATGAAGGACTGGCTGGCCGGCGACCAAGAGCCTTCGGGCTGGTGCGGGCCGCCGCGCTCGGCCACCGGGCCGTCGAACACCCACGCCGGCAGCGGCGCGTCGGCCAGCGCTTCGCCATTGGCGATGTCTTCGCGGATCCACTCGGCCACCTGCTTCCAGCCGGCCAGTTGCCACAATTCGAAGGGGCCCTGGTTCTGTCCGAAGCCCCAGCGCATGGCCAAATCGACGTCGCGCGCGTTGTCGGCGATGGACTCCAGGTGCACGGCGGCGTAATGGAAGGTGTCGCGCAGGATCGACCACACGAACTTCGCCTGCGGGTTGGTCGACTCGCGCAGCAACTTGAGCCGCTCCGCCGGAGCCTTCTTGAGCATGCGCGCCACGGTCTCGTCGGCCTTGCCGCCGCTCACGACGTAGTCGGCCTTGGCCGGGTCCAGCCGCTGGATCTCCTTGCCCTGCTTGCGGTAGAAGCCCGCGCCGGCCTTCTGGCCGAGCGCGCCTTTATCCAGCAGCGCGGCCAGCACCGGGGGGGTGGCATACACCGGCGCGAAGGCGTCGCCCTGCAAGTTGTCCTGCATGGTGCGGATCACGTGCGCCATCGTGTCCAGGCCCACCACGTCGGCGGTGCGGAAGGTGCCGCTCTTGGCGCGGCCCATCTTGCTGCCGGTGAGGTCGTCCACCACGTCCACCGGCAACCCGAACTTCTCGGCCTCCTTCATCGTCGCCAGCATCGAAAAGATGCCCACGCGGTTGGCGATGAAGTTGGGCGTGTCCTTGGCGCGAACCACGCCCTTGCCCAGCACCGTGACCAGGAAGGTCTGCAGTCGCTCCAGGATGGCGGGATCGGTGTCGGCCGTGGGGATCAACTCGGCCAAGTGCATGTAGCGCGGCGGGTTGAAGAAGTGCACGCCGCAGAAGCGGCGCTTCAGCTCGCCGTCGAAGCCTTCGGACAGCTTGGTGATCGACAGGCCCGAGGTGTTCGACGCGAAGATGGCGTCGGGCGCCAGATGCGAAGCGACCTTCTTGTAGAGATCGTGCTTCCAGTCCATTCGCTCGGCGATCGCTTCGATGACCAGGTCGCAGCCCGCCAGCAGCGCCAAGTCGTCGTCGTAGTTGGCCGGCACGATGAAGCCGGCCAGGTCAGGGTGCCCCAGCGGCGCAGGCGACAGCTTCTTCAAGCCCTCGATGGCCTTGAGCGCCACGCCGTTCTTGGGGCCGGCCTTGGCGGGCAAGTCGAACAGCACCACGTCGACCTTCGCGTTGACCAGGTGCGCGGCGATCTGGGCGCCCATGACGCCCGCGCCCAGCACGGCCACTTTCCTGACGATGAAATTGCTCACGTGAGTTCCTTGAGTGTTCATTGCTCTCGCACCCAGACCTGCGAGCGGCCGAACATCGGCGTGCCGAGGTAGCCGCGCACGTCGAGCTTGTTGCCGCCGTCGACCAGCTTGACCCGCGCGCGGTAGACCTTGCCGTTGGACGGGTCCAGGATTTCGCCGCCCGTCCACTCTTCGCCCTGCTTCTTCAGGCCCTGGAGGATGGTCAGGCCTTGCACCGGCTTGTCCTTGCGGTCGTCGGTGCACTTGTCGCAGCGCGCCTCCGTGTTGCCGGTGAGGATCTTCTCGATGCGCCCGGTCAGCACACCGTCGGCCGATTCGCTGATGCGGATCAGCGCCTTGGCTTCCTTGGTCTGGTCGTCGATGTTCTTCCATAGGCCGGCGGCGGAACCGGACTGCGCCAGGGCGCCGCCAGCGAAGGCCAGCAGGCCGGCCGCCACGAGGGAGGCGGCCGCGGCCCGCCACGTGCGGGCCGGCGAAGCGGTGCGGGTGTTGCTCGTCGTCATCGGAGGGTCGTCCTGGTCAGAACAGATCGGCTTCCATTTCCATCAACGGCTTGGCGCCGGCCCGCGCCGTGCGGATCAGCATGGCCGTCTCCGGCTGCAGCTTGGCGAAGTAGAACCGCGCCGTGGACAGCTTGGCCTTGTAGAACGGCTCTTGATCCTGCTTTTCGAGCGCCAGCTTGGCCATGCGTGCCCAGAAGTACGACAGCACCAGGTGACCCACCACGCGCAAGTAGTCCACCGCCGCGGCACCCGCTTCGTCGGCATTGGACAACGCCTTCATGCCGATCTCCATGGTGAGCTTCTCGACCTTGCCGGCCAAGTCGGCCAGCGGGTTGATGAACTCGGCCATGTCCTCGCGCGTGCCCTGGTCCTCGACCAAGCTGCGCACCTGCTCGCCGAACTTGCGCAGCGCCGCCCCGTTGTCGCCCAGCACCTTCCGGCCCAGCAGGTCCAGCGACTGGATGGTGTTGGTGCCTTCGTAGATCATGTTGATCCGCGCGTCGCGCACGGTCTGCTCCAGACCCCACTCGCGGATGTAGCCGTGGCCGCCCAGCACCTGCACCGCCAGGTTGGTGGTGAGGAAGCCGTTGTCGGTGATGAAGGCCTTCACGATCGGCGTGAGAAGCGCCACCACTTGGTGCGCGTCCTTGCGCGCCTGCTCGTCGGGGTGGCTCTCGGCCACGTCCAGCAGCACCGCGGTGTAGTAGGACAACGCGCGGCAGCCTTCGGTGTAGGCCTTTTGCGTCAGCAGCATGCGGCGCACGTCGGGGTGCACCATGATGTTGTCGGCCGGCTTGTCCGGGCTCTTGGCGCCGGTGAGCGATCGACCCTGGATGCGCTCGCGGGCGTAGGCCAGCGAGTTCTGGTAGGCCACTTCCATCAGACCCAGCGTCTGCATGCCCACGCCCAGGCGCGCGCCGTTCATCATCACGAACATGGCGTTCAAGCCTTTGTTGGGCTCGCCCACCATCCAGCCCAGCGCGCCGTCGAAGTCCATCACGGCGGTCGCGTTGCCGTGGATGCCCATCTTCTCCTCGATGCGGGCGCACTTGACCGGGTTGCGCTCGCCGATGGAGCCGTCGGCGTTGGGCAGGAACTTGGGCACGATGAACAGCGAGATGCCCTTGGTGCCTTGCGGCGCGTCCGGCAAGCGAGCCAGCACCAGGTGCACGATGTTCTCGGTGAGGTCGTGCTCGCCCGAGGAGATGAAGATCTTGGTGCCGGTGATGCGGTAGCCGCCGTCGCCCTGCGGCTCGGCGCGGGTGCGCAGCATGCCCAGATCCGTGCCGCAATGCGGCTCGGTCAGGCACATGGTGCCGGTCCACTGGCCCGACACCATCTTGGGCAGGTACATCTGCTGCTGCTCGGGCGTGCCGTGCGCATGCAGCGCCTGGTACGCCCCATGGGTCAGCCCGGGATACATGGTCCAGGCCTGGTTGGCCGAGTTCAGCATCTCCTGGAACGCGGTCTGCACCGTGTGCGGCAAGCCCTGGCCGCCGTACTGCGGGTCGCAGGACAGCGCCGGCCAGCCCGCCTCGACGAACTGGTCCCAGGCTTCCTTGAAGCCGGCGGGCGTCTTGACCACACCGTCGCCGACGTACGTGCAGCCTTCCTCGTCGCCGTTGCGGTTGGTGGGGAAGAGCACTTCGGCGCAGAACTTGCCGCCCTCTTCCAACACCTGGTCGATCAGCTCGCGGTTGGTCTCCGCGTGGGCGGGCAGCTCCTTGAGCGTGCTTTCGACGTCGAAGAGCTCGTGCAGCACGAACTGCATGTCTCGGATCGGGGCTTGGTACTGCGCCATCTTGAATCTCCCGGGTGAGGAGGAGGGTTTCTGGGGGAAGGAAACGGTCCGGGCTGCGTCGCCGGACCTACAGCGCGACCGCGCACTGGTCGGCCACCGCGGCCGGGGCCCGCGACTGCACCGAATAACTGTCGATCAACCGCTCGAAGGCCGCGCGCGCGCGGCGCAGGCTGTCGGGGTTGTGCAGCAGCCGGCCATCGTGATGCAAGGCAAGAATGACGCCGTACATCTCGAAGCAGAGCTGGTCGGGATCGGTCCCGCCACGCAGCTCGCCGGTCTGCAGGGCCAGGCGGATCGCGCGCGTCAGCTCGCGCTGCCAACGCTGCACCATGGTCACCAGCTCGTCGCGCACGGGACCGGGCCGGTCGTCGTACTCCACCGCCCCGGAGATGTAGATGCAGCCGTGCGCGGCCTCGTAGACGCTGCGCTCGAGCCAGCGGGCGAAAATGGCACGCAGCCGTGCCAGCCCGCGCTTCTCCTTCAGCGACGGCAGCAGCACCTGGTCGACGAAGCGGCTCTCGTATTCCTTGAGCACCGCGATCTGCAGGTCTTCGCGCGAGCCGAAATGGGCGAACACGCCGGACTTGCTCATGCCGGCGCGGTCGGCCAGCGACCCGATGGTCAGGCCCTCCAGGCCATCGCGCGAGGCGATGTCCAGGGCATGCGATAGGATGGTGGCGCGGGTTTGCTCGCCCTTGCGCATGAGTCGCGGTCGCTGTTCGAATAAAAGAACGATCGTACTATTTTTTCCGGCCTCTGGGGCGGTTCATGGCGACCGGCCTCGCGCTTAGAGGGGCGACTCTAATGGTGCGATGCGCCATCAGGCACGGCCCGCCGTCGCGCTGGCCACGCCGATGAGACCGCACGAGGCGGACCGGCACGCCGCGAGGGATCGGTCGGGCATGGCCGGGACGGTGGCTCGCGCACGCGGTCGGCGCGGCGACCGCGGCGCCGCTCTCGCCGGAAGCCCAACCGACCCTACGAACGGCGTTGTTCGCTTGCGCGGTTGCGCAAGCCCGCGCGCGCGCGCATGCTCTGGCCGGTTTCCCGGATTTGTTCGGCTGCACCACGCTTGCAGGGCTGCAAGGACCAACCAGCTCGATGCGCTGCTGGTCGATCCTCCGGACGCGGTCCGGGTCGATCGCACCATGGGCGGGTCCGCGGCGAACCACTCGCCCGCGCCTTCCTTGGATCCACTGGACGCGTTACCGATCGACGTCGCCACGCATACACTTTGCGTGGTCCACCGCGGCAAGACGAAAGCGAACCGATGCCCGACCTGTGCAACGACGAGGAGTTGTCCGCAGCCTTGGGGCGAGCGGATCGGCTCGCCGTCCTGGATCGCACCGGGCAGCTCGATTCGCCGCCCGAGGAGGCCTTCGACGTCGTCACGCGGCTGGCGACCCGCGTGTTGCGAGCGCCCATCTCGCTGGTTTCACTGATCGACGGTCGACGCCAGTTCCTCAAGAGCGAGCGCGGGATGCCGGAGCCCTGGTCCAGCCAGCGGCAGACGCCGCTTTCGCATTCGTTTTGCCAGCACCTGCTGGGGTCTGGGCGACCGCTGGTCATCCAGGACAGCCGGAACACGCCGCCGCTCGCGCAGCACCCGGCCACGGTGGAGCTGGGGATCGCCGCCTACGCCGGCGTGCCGCTCACGGTCGATGGCCAACGCATCGGCGCCTTCTGCGTGGCGGACCACAAGCCGCGTCGGTGGAGCGAGCGCGACCTGGCGGTGCTGCGCGACCTCGCGTCGCTGGTCGTGGTGCAGATCGAGCGGGACATGGCCCGCAGGGCCCTGCAACAGGCGCTGGATGCGCAGACATTGGCTGATCGGCGCAAGGACGAGTTCCTGGCCACGCTCGCCCACGAGCTTCGCAATCCGATCGCGCCGATCCGCAATGCCGTGCACGTGCTCCGGCACGTGGACGCGACGAGTCCTCTGGCCAACCAATCGGTGGGGATCATCGAGCGTCAGGTGCGGTTGATGCGGCGCCTGGTCGATGACCTGCTCGACGTCAACCGCATCACCCGGGACGCGCTGCGCCTGGAGCGCCGGCGCGTGGCGCTGGACGAGGTGCTCGACACGGCCGTGGAATCGGTGCGCCCGCAACTCGACGAACGCGGCATCGTGCTCGAGCAGCAACGTCCGAGCCAGCCCGTCTGGTTGGACGCGGACCCGGTGCGGCTTTCGCAGGCGCTCATCAACCTGCTGAACAACGCCGCCAAGTTCACCGCCCGGGGCGGCCGGGTCACGCTCGAGGCCACCACCCGGCCGGACGCGTTGTCGATCCACGTGCACGACACCGGCATCGGCATCGAGGCGGATTCGCGGGACCGCATCTTCGAGCTCTTCACGCAGGGCACCGAAGGCGCGAGCCTTCGGCACGGCGGACTGGGCATCGGCCTGTCGCTGGCGCGCCGGCTGGTCGAGATGCATGGCGGCACGCTCACGGTCGACAGCCCCGGCCGCGGCCAGGGGTCGACCTTCAGCGTGCGGTTGCCGGCACGGCAGCGCGACGCGCGCTAAGGGGCCTCTCAGCTCCGAGCCACCGACACGACCACCGCGGAGCGCATCTTGCGCCACGAGATCGGGATCACGAACGATCGCAGATCGGCAGGCATCTGCACGTGGCTGGCCTTGCCCTGCACGACGACCGGCACCGAGACCAGGAAGCCGCCGCCGAGCTCGCGCCGGGCGTTGCCCGCGAGCGTGTTGGCGACCTCGCCGCAGAGGTCCGCCAGCAGGGATTCGCCGTGGTCGATCTCGCCCAACTCCGACAGCATGAAGCGCAGCTTCTCGGCCGGCGCGGTGTAGTACACGCAGCCCCGGAAGGCGCCCGACACGCCGATGATGCCGGTGCACTCGCGCAGCTCCTGGCGCGGCGATTCGGAGAGGCAGGCCGCGGCCACTTCGGCCGGATGCTTGGGATGCGGATGTCGGGTCGCAGCGCGACCAACTCGCGGATGCAAGCCACGCCGTCCAATTCCGGCATCGTCAGGTCCTTCGTGACCAGGTCCGGCTGCGTCGCCTGGAAGGCTTCGACCGCGCGCACGCCGTCCTTGGCCAGCCCGACGATCTGCAGCGACTGCATGGCCGCCACGCGCGAGATCTTGTTGCGCATGACATTGAAATCGTCGACCACGAGGATCTTCATGCCGTGGCCTCTTCGGCCGTGGCAGGGGCCGCCGCTGGCGATCCGTGGGCCTCAGGCGACGCGCCGCCTCGACGCGCCGCGTGACCAGGTCCAGCCCCACGCATTGGCCGCTGTCCTCGTCCGCCGTCTCGGAGGTCGAGAAGCCCGCGCGGAAGAGACTGGCGGCGAGTTCGTCGGGCGTGAGCGCGGCCGCCTGCTCCGCCAAATGCCAGTCGAGCGACCAGGCGCGCGCGCAGGCGCTCGAGGTCCACGCCCGCACCGTCGTCCAAGCGTCGCGTCTGGCCGCCTTGATCGAAGACCGTCAGCGTCGCCTCGAAGACCTCGACCGAGTCGCGCAGTTCCTTGAGCGTTCCGGCGCTGGAGGCGCCCCCGCGGGCCTGCTCCTGCAGCTGCAAGACCGACCGTGCGATCCGCTGCGACAATGCGCGCTGCGCGCCCGTCAGGTTGAGCGTGGTGAGGTCTTCGGCCACCTTTACGTTGAAGCGGTAGTTCACCCCCAGCACGCTCAGGAAGATGAACAGGAACAGCGCCACGGCGCCGACCGTGCCATGCGTCGCGACCCGCGATTAAATTAGCGTGCTCGCATGCCAGGGCATCTGGCTGCGCGCATGCGCTCGTTCTCGGCGCCAAGGCGCGCCACCCCCGCAGGAGAGGAACAGACATGACGATCGACCGGCGCCGTTTCAACGCAATGCTCATGACCGGCGCGGCAGGCGCTGCGCTCGCCCCCGTGGCGCGGGCCGAAACGGCTTGGCCCACCAAGCCCATCCGCTTCGTGGTGCCCTACACGCCCGGCGGCTTCACCGACGTGATGGCGCGCCTGGTGGCCGCGCGCCTGACCGAGCGACTGGGCCAGCAAGTGCTCATCGAGAACAAGCCCGGCGCCAACAGCATCATCGGCGTGGACTCGGTGGCCAAGGCGCCGCCCGATGGCTACACCTTCGCAGTCGTGATCGCGGCCTACGCGGCCAACACCACGCTCTACCCCAAGCTGCCTTACGACCCGCGCAAGGACCTGCAACCGGTCAGCCTGATCGGCGTGAGCCCGCTGGTGGCCGCGGTCAACCTCGGCACGCCCTTCAAGGACGCGCGCTCGCTGGTGGCCTACGCCAAGGCCAACCCCGGCAAGGTCAGCTTCGGCTCGTCGGGCAACGGTTCGGCCGCGCACCTGACCACCGAATTGCTGAAGGCGACCACCGGGACCTACATGGTCCACATTCCCTACCGCGGCGCGGCGCCAGCGCTGACCGACCTCACGGGCGGCCACATCCAGCTCTTCCTGGACGCGGCCTCGGGGCTGATCGCCCCGGGCAAAGCCGGCAAGGTGCGCCTGATCGGCACCACCGGCGAAAAGCGCCTTCCGGCCCTTCCGGACCTGCCCACCTTCGCCGAGCAGGGCATCGCGAACTTCAGTGGCAGCACCTGGGCGGGCGTGCTCGCCCCGGCCGGCACGCCGAAGGACATCGTGCAGCGCATGGCCGGGGAGATCACGCGCATCGTGCGATCGGAAGAGCTGCGCGGCCGTTTCGAAGAGCTCGGCACCTTCCCCGGTGGCGGCACGCCCGAAGAGTTCGAGCGCTTCGTGAACGCCGAGACCGAGAAGTGGGGCCAGGTGATCAAGCGGGCCGGCATCACCGCGGAGCGCTGAAACGCTTCAGCTTCGGGGTGGCGCCGCGCGCGCGGCGCACTCCTCGAAGGCCCGCGCCGTGCAGGACGCGCAGACTGCCGGATCGAGCCGGGCGTAGATCGTCGAGATCGCTTCCCGCTTGGTGCCGAAGATCCGGCCAGGGCCCAGGGCATCCGAAAAGCCCGTGCGCCGCCAGGCGTCGAGCACCTGGGCGCGCGGGCGGTGGAAGTACAAGTCACAACCCATCGCGCGGCGCGCCTGCAGCTCGGCCTGCCACATCTCGGCGCCGGCCAGGTCGACGAAGTTCATGCTCTTGGCCATCACCAGCAGGTGACGCTGGGCGGGCCGCTCCGTGCGAAAGGCATGCAGACGCTCGGCCACGTGCGGCACGGCGCCGAAGAACACCGACCCCTCCATCCTCAAGAGCTTGAGCTGGGGGCATTCCTCGGGGTGGCCAGGCAACTCGTCGATCGGCGTGAAGCGGCGCATCGGGTCGTGCGGATCTGGCAGCAGCGGCCGCACCGGCGGGCGTGAGGTGCGGTACAAGTAAGCCACCAGCGACAAGAGCACGCCGAGCAGGATCGCCAGCTCCAGCCGTAACATGACGGTGGCGACCAGCGTGGCCGTTGCGATGCCGAACTCCGCGCGCGACAGGCGCGCAAGCCGGCGCATGCGTGCCAGGTCCAGCAGCTGCCATGCGACCAGCACCAGCAGCGCGGCCACGGCCGCTGTCGGGATTCGCGCCAGAAGCGGCGCACTCACCGCCACCAGCGCCAGCACCATCAGGCCCGCGAACACGCCGGCCAGCGGCGTGCGTGCCCCGGCCTCGAGGTTCGGCAACGACCGGTTGAGCGAGCCGCAGGCCACGTACGATGAAAAGAAGCCGCCGATCACGTTGGCCAGGCCCTGCCCGACGAATTCCCGGTTGGCGTCGATGCGCTGGCCCGAGCGCGCGGCCAGCGCCTTGGCGATCGCGATCGACTGGCCCAGCGCGACCACCGCCAAGGCGGCCGCCAGCCCCAGCAGTTCGGGCAGCGCGCGCCAATCGATGCGCGGCACCCCGAAGGGCGGCAGCGACGATGGAATCGGGCCCACGACGGCGACGGGACGCAGCGACGACGACGGCAGCGCGGACATCAGTGGCGCTGCCAGCCCGCGCTCGATCGCGACCGCCGTCAACCCGCCGGCCACCAGACCCGCGAGCATGTACGGCCAGCGCCGACCCAGGCGGCGCACCACGAGCGCCACGGCCAACGTGACGCCACCCACCACCAGGGCCGCTGCGTCGAGCGTGCCGGGCGCCTGCGCGAGCACGCGCCCGGCATGGGCCAGCACGTCCATCGCCCCACCGCCTCCCGGCGGCCGCAGCCCGGCTAGGTCCTTCAACGCATGCACCGCGATCAGCACCGCCGCCCCGCTGGTGAAGCCCAGCAGCACCGAAGGCGACACGAAGTCGGCGAGCGCCCCAAGGCGCAGCAGGCCGACGGCGAGTTGGATCGCGCCCACGAGCACGGTCACGGCCAACGCCAGGGCGATGTATTCCGGCGACCCGGGCAGGGCTAGCGGCACCAGCATGGCCAACAACGCGAGCGAGGTGGCGTTCGTCGGCCCGGTCACCACGTGGCGGCTGGATCCGGCCAAGGCCGCGACGATGCACGGCACGACCGCCGCGTAGAGCCCGAACTGCGGCGGCAGGCCGGCCAGCGTGGCGAAGGCGATGCCTTGCGGCAAGGCCAGCACCGCGCCGAGCAGGCCGGCCATGAGATCGGCGCGCAGGGTGGACGCGTCGACCGCGCGCAGCCAGGGCAATCCGATCGCGTCGGTCCAGGGTCGGGCAGGCATCGTTCGAGGAAGTGGCGTCCTCGATTGTCGCACCGCGCGCCGCCGGGGCTAGCGGTCGTCGACCAACGCCACCCGGTCCGGGAGGAATTCGATCCGCACGCTCAACAGCGCGCGGAACACGTTGTAGCCGGCCGTGCCCGGGAAGAAGGCGTGCAGGAAGAGCCTCGGTTCCCCATCGGGGCCGGGCGCCACCGACGGGTGCCCCGGACCGGCCCACTGGGCAGTGGACCGCAGCAGCGGCCCGTCGCCCACTTTGCGGTAGGGCCCGAGCGGTGCGTCCGCGATCGCCACGCCGATGCCGTATCGCTCGGTGGAGAAGTCGTTGGCCGCATAGAAAAGGTAATAGCGGCCCTCGTGCGGCACGACCCACACGCCCTCGATCAAGTGGCCTTCCCAGTCCAGGTCGTTCTCCAGGACGATGCGCCGCTCGCCCACCAGGGACAGCCCATCGGCGGAGAGGGGCTGCGCGTAGACGGGCGTGCGCAACGCGTCGAGGAGCGGAGCCGCCATCGCGCCGTCCGGCAGTGCTTCGAGCCGCCTCCGGAATCCGGCGAAGTTCCCGATCGCCGCCTCGATCAGGGGTTGCTGCGCCTGGAAGGCCTGCATCGGCGGCAGCGCGTGGATCCAAGGCCACAGCGCCCCGACCAGGGCCGCCGTGCGCCGGTCAGTCTCGTCCTGGAAGAGCGCATCGGCCAGCCCGGGCCGATCGTGCAGCAGGTGTGCGAGCCGTTCCGGCCACAGGCCGTTGCGGTCTTCCTTCCAGAGCAGCAACGCCGTGCCGTCGGGCGCGACCAGGACGTGCGAATCGATCACGCCGCCCGCCAGCAGCGGCCGGTCCGGCACGGCATAAGGCCCTTCAGGCCCGGCGGCCGTGGCGACCCCGATCGCGAGTTCGCCGCCGTCACGCTGGCGCGCCGAGAAGTAGACACGCCAAGCGCCGCCGACGCGGTGCAGCTCCGGCGCCCAGAAGTCGCTGCGGCCCTCGCCGTCGGCGGCCCATGCCGGCTTGCGTCCGCGCGGGAAGACGAAACCGACGTGCTCCCAGCGCCGCAAGTCACTCGAACGCAGGATCGGAAAGGCGTCCGGCGCGTCGTTGGAGGTCGCCAACAGGATCCAGCGGGGCTGGCCGTCCTGCACCACGCGTGCCACCGCCGGGTCGCCGTATCCGTACAGCACGCCTTCGCCGATGTTCTCGGTGAGCAGCGTCTCGTAGGGCGCGTCGAAATCCGGCGCCGGCCGCGACCGGCGGTTCATCGGCACGCGCGTGCCGAAGTCGCGGGCGATCGCTTCGAAGAAGTCCAGGAAAGCGGCATGCGCCGGGGCGGGCAGCGGGTAGTCGCGAGTCGTCGGAATGCCCTGGGCATCCGGACCATGCAGGCGCAGCCGACCACCGCCGGCCGCATCGCCAGGCAGCGTGAAGGCATCGAAGCGCCCGGCCCGATCGGAAGAGTTGCTCTGGTCCATCTGCAAGCGGCAAGCAGGACGAAGGCCCGGCCCGGTACGGTCGACCCTTCCGGGCTCGGCTGCCGCTCAGGCGGCCTGGAGACCGAACCGCGCCTGCCCGTCCTGCCCGAGCACGCGCGCGAGGAACGGCAGGCATTGGCGCAGAGTCGCCTCCAGGGTCCACGGCGGGTTGACCAGGAACACGCCGCTGCCGTGCAGGCCGTGCCCGCCCGGCTCCGGCGCCTTGACCGTCAGCGATGCGTGCAGCCACGCCTTGCCCGCCACGTTGGCCAGCCCCTCCGGCAGGTCGCGCGATTCGCGTCGCTGCACCTGCGGATACCAGACCACGTACGTGCCGGTGGCGAAGCGGGAGAGCGCGTCGGCCAGCGTGTCGCGCGTGCGTGCGTAGTCGGCCTTGTCTTCGTACGCCGGGTCGATCAGCACCAGTCCGCGCCGCGGCGGCGGAGGCAGCACCGACCGCAGCCCCGCGAAGCCGTCGCCGCGCTGGACCAGCACGCGACGGCCCGCATCGGCCAGGTTCGCCTGCAGCACGCCGATCTCGGTCGAGTGCAGCTCGAAGAGCCTCGCCCGGTCGTCGGGACGCAACAGGTCCAGCGCGATCCGTGGCGAGCCCGGATAGCGGCGCAACGCGCCATCCGGGTTCACCGCACGCACGCAGGCCACATAGTCCTCCACGGCCGGCGGCAGGTCGTCGCGGCCCCAAAGCCGCGCGATCCCGGTCTCGAACTCCGCGTTCTTCAGCGCGCGGGCGTCATCGAGCGCGTAGTCGGCGGCTCCCGCGTGCGTGTCGACGTACCAATACGGCTTGTCCTTGCGAGCCATGTGCGCGAGGCAGTGCACCAGCACGAGGTGCTTGAGCACGTCGGCGTGGTTGCCCGCATGGAAGCCGTGGAGGTAGCTGAGCATCGATCCGGTGGGGTGGGCGGGCGCGGCTTGCCGTCAGCGTGGCGCGAAGGGCTTGCAGTCGACCATGCAGCGCACGGCCTTGACGTCGGGCCGGTCGTCGACGACGAAGCCGTCGCGGTTGGGCATGCGCACCTTGGGCAGCGTGGCGCGATCCATCACCGCGTCGGCCGGCACCAGCCCGTTCAAGTGCAGCAGGTACGCGCTGACCGCGTAGGCCTCGTCGTCGCTGAGCGACTGCGGCCGGTCCATCGGCATCGCGCGGCGCACGTAGTCGAAGAGCACGGGGGCGTAAGGGTACATGCTGCCCACCGTGAGCACCCGGGTGTTGGTCTGGAACGACCCGATGCCGCCCACCAACGCGCCGAACACCGGCCCGCCCTTGCCCTCGGCGCCGTGGCACGCGAGGCACTTGCCCTCGTAGACCGCCTTGCCCGCGGCCACCGAGCCGGACCCCGGCGGCAGCCCCTGCCCGTCGGGCGTGCGCACGTCGATGTTCCAGGCGGCCAGATCGGCTTCGGAGACCACCTGCCCCAGGCTGGCCCCGGGCGGCTTGCCGGCGCTGCGGCCGCTGCCGCCGTGGCCGCTGCTTCCCGGCGCCGCGCAGGCGGCCACGGCCGTCGCGACAGCCACCGCCATGACGAGTTCAAGCGATCGCATTGGACACCTCCCCGTTGGCGGCGACCGACCACGGGAAGACCCCGTTGTGGTGTTGGACGAAACCGGTGATGGCGCGGACGCGCGCGATCTCTTCCACCGTGGGTTGCACGTAGCCGGTGGAGTCGACCGCGCGGCTGGCGATCGTCACCGGCTGCCCGTCCCATCGCCAAGGCAGGCGAAAGCGCGTGAGGCACTTGTCCAGCACGGGCTCCTCCAGGCGCGCCTCGCGCCAGGTGCGGCCGCCGTCGGTGGTGACGTCCACCGCGCGGATGGTGCCGTTGCCCGACCAGGCGAAGCCTTGGATCTCGGCGGGGCCCGGCCGCAGGCGCATGCCGCCCGAAGGCGAGGTGACGACGCTCTTGGCTTCCATCTCGAAGCTGAACTGGCGCCATTTGCCGCCCGGCATCGGGTCGGTGTAGCGCGCGGTCTCGCTGCGCAGGTGCCACGGCGCGTCGCCGAGTTCCAGCCGGCGCAACCACTTGATGCTGACGTTGCCCTCCCAGCCGGGGATGAACAGGCGCAGCGGGTAGCCGTTCTCGGCCCGCAGCATCTCGCCGTTGGCAGCGTAGACGATCAGCGCGTCGTCGAGCATCTTCTTCATCGGGAGGCTGCGCGCGTGGGCCGCGCCGTCGGCGCCCTCGGCCAGCACCCAGGTCGCCTGCGGCCGGATGCCCGCCTCGTCCAGCAAGGTGGACACGGGAATGCCGGTCCACTGGGCGCAGGACAGCAGGCCGTGGGTCTGCTGCACCGTCTTGGAAGCGGCCTTGAGCCAATCGGTCAGTCCGTTGCCCGAGCACTCCATGAAGTAGAACTTCGAGACCGACGGGTACCGCATCAAGTCGGACATGGTGAACACCAGCGGCCGCTCCACCAAGCCGTGGATCGCGAAGCGGTGCCGGTCGGGGTCGATCTCGGGCACGCCGTTGTGGTGCCGCTCGTAGATCAGGCCATTGGGCGTGACGGTGCCCAACTGCTGGTGCAGCGGCGTCATGCTCCAGTCGGAAAAGTTCTGCCGGTTGACCAGCACGTCCGAGCGGCGCCGCTTGACGTGCGCCTCGAACTTGGAGGGCATCCCGTATTCGCTTTCCGGGATCGGCCGACCCATCTCGCGGTTGCTGTCGGCGGGCGCCAGCGGCGCTGCCTTGGCGCGCCCGGCGGCCAGCGCCGCGACCGCGCCGCCGGCCAACGTCGCGGAGCTGCCCAGCAGGCGCCTGCGCGCGGGGTCATGGGTGATGGATGCGCGCGCCTGCAGCTCGGTACGCGCGGCCGCAGCCAAGTCGACCCGCTCGGTGTCCTTTCTCATGTCTCCTCCCTCGGCGCAGCCCTCGAAGGGACGCGCTCGGTGCATACGGCCAGGCCAGGGAATCTTAGCTCGGACCGGCGCGGCCGCCGATGCCCTCGCGGCCGTTCGCGAAGCCCGCGGCCTCGTGCTCGCCCGATGCGCCCGATGCGGCCGGCTCGCCACCGGCCTGCGTCCCGGCGGCCTGCGCATCGGCCGCGTGCACCAGCTCACCCGGGTCGGGAAGCACCGTCGCCGGCTCTCGAGCCAGCTGACCGGCATCGAGCTGATGCGAGAAGCGCTCGACCGAACCCAGGCGCCGCTGCCGGTCCTCGGGCAAGGTCGGCCCGCATTGCATGTACAGCGCCAATAGCGCTGCCAAGTCGGTCAGCACGGACACGTGCGTGCGCTCGTAGCCGTGCGACGCATCGGCGCCGAAGCACACGAGCGCGGTGCGCACGTCGGCGCCGGCGCTCACTGCGGCTCCGGCGTCCGAGTGGTAGAAGCGGAAGACGTCCCGGTGGCTGGGAATGCCGAAGTCGTCGCACAAGCGCAGCAGGCGCCGGGTCAGGTGGTAGTCGTGCGGACCGGCCGAATCCATCAAGGGGATGGTGACGCCGTGCTCGCGCGCGCCCTGCCCCTCGGCCACCGGCCCGATGTCCACGCCGATCACCTCGCTCACGTCGTCCTCGATGACCGCGCGAGCGCCCGACCCGACCTCCTCGGTCAGGGTGAACACGACGTGGCAATCCATCGCCACCTCGGCCTGCGCGTCGATCACGGCCTTCAGCGACGCGAGCACGGCGGCCACGCCTGCCTTGTCATCCAGGTGCCGGGACACGATGTACCCGTTGGGCAGCAGCTCGGGCTGCGCGTCGAAGGCGACGAAGTCGCCCACCTGGACGCCCAGGCCGACCGTGTCCGCCGCGCACTCGACGCGCTCGTCGATGCGAAGCTCCAGCTGGTTCCAGCTGATCGGCTGAGTGTCGATGGCCTCGTTGTAGACGTGACCGGAGGCCAGCAGCGGAAGGACGGAGCCGCGCAGCCGCCCGCCCTCGGTGAAGAGCGTCACGCGCCCTCCCTCGGCCCAGCGCGAAGACCAGGTGCCGATCGGCTGCAAGGCCAGGCGGCCGCTGGGCTTGATCTCGCGCACCATCGCGCCCAGCGTGTCCAGATGCGCGACGATCGCGCAGACCGGGTGATGGCGCCGCCGCTCCGGCTGGGTGCGTCGCACCAAGGCGCGGATGGTGCCGCGCCGCGTCAACTCGTAGGGAATGCCCAGCGCGTCCAGCCGCCCGCCCATGTAGTGGACGATCTCGTCGGTCAGGCCCGCCGGACTGGGAATCGCCAGCAGCTCGAGCAGCGTGGCGGTCAGGTACTCGGCATCGATCTCGAGCTTGCGCATGCGGCGGACGTCGGGAAGGTCGGGCATCGGCCTGTGGTCAGGCGGTGAACGGGAACAGCAGGTCGACGAAGCGCTGCGCGGTCGGCTGCGGCTCGTGGTTGGCCAGGCCCGGGCGTTCATTGGCTTCGATGATCACGAAGCGGTCGGATTCAGGCGCCGGCACCAGGAAGTCCAGGCCGACCACCGGAATCCGCAACGCGCGCGCCGCGCCTTCGGCCGCCTCGCGCAGCGCGGGGCTCAACTGCGCGGTGACGTCGTGGATGGTGCCGCCGGTGTGCAGGTTCGCCGTCTTGCGCACCGGCACGACGCGGCCGTTCTCCAGCACCGTGTCGTAATCCAGCCCTTGCGCGGCCAGGCAGCGCTCGGTCTCCACGTCGACCGGGATCCGGCTCTCGCCGCCGGTGGCCGCGGCGCGGCGCGCGCTCTGGCGCTCGATCAGCCGCGACACCGGCGTGACGCCGTCGCCGACGATTTCGGCCGGGCGACGGATCGCGGCGGCCACCACCTTGTAGCCGATCACCACCACGCGCAGGTCCTGGCCCGCGCAAAACTCTTCCAGCACCACCGGGCCGCCCTCCTCGGCCGCGCGCGCCACCGCGACCTCCAGCGCTTCGGGCGTGCGCACGTCCATGCTGATGCCGCGTCCCTGCTCGCCCATGGCCGGCTTGACCACGATCGACCCGCAGTCCTCCAGGAATTCCAAGTCAGCCTCGCGCTCGCCCGCCACGCGCTGGCGCGGCACCGGCAACCCGACCGACGCCAGCCGCCTGGAGGTCAGCACCTTGTCCTGGCACCAGGTCATGGCGACGCCGCCGGTGAGGTCGGACAAGGATTCGCGACAGGCGATCTCCTGGCCGCCGTGACGCAGCTTGAAGATGCCGGCCTGCGCATCGAGCACTTCCACGCCGATGCCCCGGCGCATGGCCTCGTCGACGATCAGTCGCGCGTAAGGATTCAAGCCCGACAGGTCCTGCGTGCCGACGAAGAGCCGCTGGTTGATCGCGTTCTTGTGCTTGACCACGAAACCGGGCACCTGCTCGAAGCCCAGCTTGCGATACAGCGCGATGGCGCTGTCGTTGTCGTGCAGCACCGACAAGTCCAGGTAGGACCGGCCACGCTGCGCGTAGTGCGCGACCAGGTGGTTGACCAACGCCTGCCCGGTGCCGGCCAGCCCCGTCTGGGGATCCACCACCAGGCACCACAGGCTGCTGCCGCCCTGCGTGTCGCCGAAGGCCAGCACATGGTCCACGCCCAGCGCCGATCCGATCACCTCGCCGGTCCGGTCGTCTTCGGCCACCAAGTAGATCATCGCGTTCGAGCGACGCTGCGCCCACACCACGGCGGGGTCCAGCGGCACCATGCCACGCACCGCGAACAGCCGGTTGATCGCTGCGATGTCGGCGCGGGCGGTGAGCGCCCGCACCGAGACGCCCACGGTGGGCGGACAGGCGGCCTCGTCCGGATCCAGCCGACGCCTGAACAGCAGCGACGGATCCAGGAAGAGCTCGCTCGGGGCTTCCGCCAGCACCAGCTGCGGCGCGTCCACATGGAACGCGATGTCGCGCTTGCCAGGCTGTTCCAGCAGCAGCGCTTGCGCGATCGCGTGCGGCGCCTGGAAAGCGGGTCCGTACAGGAGACGTCCCCAACCGCAATCCAGCACGGCGCCCGGCTCGTTGGCGGCGCGGCCATGCGTGGCCAAGTCGCCCAAGGAAGCGCTCGGACTCGCCGAAGCGGCACCCTCCCCGCTGGCGAGACTGCCGATCCCATGCATGGACGGGTCGTGCGGAACTGCACTCATTCGAAGGCTTCTCCTGCGTCGTTATGCGCCGTGCGCCTGCAGCCACGCTTCCAGCAGCGCCACCTGCCAGAGCTTGGAGCCGCGCAACGGCGTGATGTGCGAATCGGGCGATTGCATCATCCGATCGATCTCACCGCGCCGGAACAGCCCCCGTCGGCGCGCCGCGCCGGCGTCCAGCGTGTCGCGCACGTAGTCGAGGAAGGGGCCGCGCAAGTACTTGAGCGCGGGCACCGGGAAATAGCCCTTCGGCCGATCGATCACCTCGTGCGGAATCACTGCGCGCGCCGCTTCCTTGAGCACGTGCTTGCCGCCCTGGGCGATCTTGTGGCGGGCCGGGATGCGCGCGGCCAACTCGACCAGCTCGTGGTCCAGGAACGGCACGCGTGCCTCCAGCCCGAAGGCCATCGTCATGTTGTCGACCCGCTTGACCGGGTCGTCCATCAGCATCACCGTCGTGTCCATGCGCAGAGCCCGATCGATCGGGCTGCCCGCGCCGGGCTGGGCGAAGTGGCTGGCCACGAAGCGCCCGCTCCAGTCCTCGCTGATCCAGCCGGGCTCCAGCAGGCGCGCCATCTCGGCGTGGTCGCGGTCCATGAACACGCGCGAGTACTCGGCGACGCCGGCCTGCGCGTCGTCGATCGCGGCGATCGGGGGATACCAGTGGTAGCCGCCGAAGACCTCGTCGGCGCCCTGCCCGCTCTGGACGACCTTGCTGTGGCGCGACACCGCTTGCGACAGCAGGTAGAAGGCGACGCAGTCATGGCTCACCATCGGCTCGGCCATCGCATCGATCGCGTCGGGCAGCGCGCCCAGCAGCTGCGCCGCCGGGATGTGGAGCTTCTCGTGCACCGTGCCGTAGTGGCGGGCGACCAGGTCGGAGTACTTGAATTCGTCGCCGGCCTCTTCGTCAACCGCCTCGAAGCCGATCGAATAAGTGCGCAGGTCGGGCGTCCCGGCCTCGGCCAGCAGCCCCGTGATCAGGCTGGAATCCAGCCCGCCCGAAAGCAGCACGCCCACCGGCACGTCGGCCACCAGCCGGCGATCCACCGATCGGCGCAACGCCTCCAGCACCAGGCCTTTCCAGTCGTCGAAGCCGCGTGCCTCGTCCTCGTCGCTGCGCTCGAAGGACAGGCGCCACCACGGCGTCACGTCGCAACGGCCGCTGGCCTGCACCGTCATGAGGCTGCCCGGGGCGAGCTTGCGGATGCCGCGCAGGATGGTGTGCGGCGGCGGCACCACGGCGTGGAAGGACAGGTAGTGGTGCAAGGCCTGCGCATCGACCGACGTGTCGATGCCGTCGCGCGCCTGGAGCAGCGCGGGCAGGGTCGACGCGAAGCGCAGCCGCTGGCTGTCGACCGCGTAGTACAGCGGCTTGATGCCAAGCCGGTCGCGCGCAAGGTGAGTCTCGCCGCTGTCACGGTTCCACAGCGCGAAGGCGAACATCCCCTGCAGCCGGTCCAGCGAGGCCGGCCCCCAGGCATGCCAGGCCTTCAGGATGACTTCGGTGTCGCCGGTGGACGCGAAGCGATAGCCCTTATCGGCCAGTTCGCGCCGCAGCGCATGGTGGTTGTAGATCGCCCCGTTGAACACGATGCCCAGGCCGAGCTCGTTGTCTACGAAGGGCTGGTGGGCGCGATCGCTGAGATCCATGATCGCCAGCCGCCGGTGCCCGAAGCAGCGCGCGCCCAGGCCGAACAACCCCTGTCCGTTCGGCCCGCGACGCGACTGCGCATCGGTCATGTCGGCGACCGTGCGGACGTCTGCGAAACGTCCGTCGAACCTCAATTCACCTGCGATGCCACACATGGACGAGCCGCCGCTTCCCGGAACGATCGAGGCACCGGACCAGCAAGCCCCGTTCCTGCGGGACGCCCTATGCTCGTGGGCATGCCCTGTGCAGGGCCGCGAACCCATCATGAACGAACACGTGCTGCTTCTGGACCTTCCCATGCCGCTGTACCTGGACGGACTGCCGGCGCTGGGCCGCTCGTCGCTGATGCGAATGGGGGCGTCCAGGGGCCGGGTTCGTCCGGGAAGCGGGATGCTTGCCGGAGACGGCCTGCCGCTGGGGCAGCGCATCCACGACGCCGTGCTGCTGCCGCCGGCGGACGAAGCGTCGATGCGCGCGCTGGCGACCACCGATGCCGCGGAAGCCGGCGCGGCCCGGCCGGACGAGGCCCACGCGCTGCGTGCAGTGCTCGCGCGGGACGCTTGGCAGCGTGCCGGCTACGGATCGCTGGTCGACGAGGGGCTGCCCGAATTGACGGTCGCCTGGCGAGACGCCGCGTCGGGCTTGTGGTGCAAGGCGCGGCCTGACCTGCTCGATCCACGCACGCGCACGATCTGGGAGCTCAAGACCGTCCCGCAGCAGTCACGTCCGGCCGTGACCGCGTTCCTTTCGCAGCCGCGCAACGTGCTCCAGGCGGCGATGTATCGGGCGGCCCTGCGCGAGCTCACCGGTCGCCAGTGGCGCTTCACCTGGCTGGCGATCGAGACGGTGGCGCCGCGGCGCATCGAGCCGCACGCGTTGGCGCCACACCTGGCGCGGCAGGGCGAATGGCTGATGCGGGACGCCCTGGGGGCCGCTCGGGCGCGCGGCGCACGCACACCGCTGGACGCCGCCGATTGGCTGCGTTGGTCCGTGGACGGGCCGCGTCGCGCGCGCCTGGTGGCTGCCGGCGAGCAAGAGCAACCGCAGGCGGGGCTGGCGCCGGATCAGGCGCGGCGGCGCGGCGGCCCGTAAGCAGAGCGCGGCGGACGCGTGTCGGCGCGTTCCTGCGCCTCGTTGACGCGCAGCGGCCGGCCCTTGAGCGCGAAGCCGTTCATGCGTTCGATGGCGGCCTGGGCCTCGGAGACCGAGGCCATCTCGACGAATCCGAAGCCACGCGATTCGCCCGTCTCGCGATCCTTCACGACACGGGCGGAGTCGACGCTGCCATGCGCGCCGAATGCGTCGCGCAGCTCGTCATCGGTGATGTTGAAGGACAAGTTGCCCACGTACAGTTTCATGAGTTCTCCGCAATCGCCTCTCGATGCCTACGCATGATGGGCCCGCGACACCCATCGACCGCAGGAAACCGGACGGGAACATGGGGACTCTCGCAAGCCGTTCCAGCATATACCCGATACACGGCGCGCACATTCGGATTTCCCCGGAGGCTGGAGGGCGAACGACCCGCAATCCCTTGCCAGCATTGGGGGAATATCATGGCTTCATCGGCCGGCCCGCCGCCAACGCCGCCGCCTTACCGTCAACCGACAAGGATCGTGCATGAAACCCAACCGACTCAAGGAACTCCACAGCAACGGGCGCTGCGCCATCGCGGGCTGGGCGTCGATCGCTTCGCCATTCAGCGTCGAGCTGCTGGGTCACGGCGGCTGCGACGCCGTGGTGGTGGACCTGCAGCACGGCCCCTTCTCCATGGACGCGGGGGTGGTCATGTTGCATGCGGCGTCCGCGACGCCGGCCGTGCCGCTCGCGCGCGTCAGCGGCAATCATTTCGCCGAGATCGGCAAGGTGCTGGATGCCGGCGCCTATGGCGTCATCTGCCCGCTGGTCGACGACGCCGGGCAGGCGCGCGCGTTCGTGCAGGCCGTGCGGTATCCGCCGCGGGGCGGGCGCAGCTTCGGGCCGGCGCGTGGCTTGCTGGTCGGCGGCAAGGACTACTTCGACGCAGCCGGCGACACCGTGCTGGCGCTCGCGATGATCGAGACGCAGGCCGGGATGGACGCGCTCGACGACATCCTGGCCGTCGACGGGCTGGACGGCGTGTTCGTGGGCCCGGGCGACTTGTCCATCGCGCTCACGGGACGGCCGCAGTTCGATTGGCGCACCGATCCGATGGCCCGGGCGCTTGCGCGCGTGCGTGACGCCAGCCGCCGGGCCGGTCGCTACGCCGGCATCTGGTGCGTGGACGGCGCCATGGCGGCCGACATGGCGCGTGCCGGCTGGGATCTCGTGGCGCCAGGGCACGACGCCGGCATGCTGCAAGCCGAGCTGGGCGTCCGCGTCCGGCAGGTCCGCGATGCGATCGGTTGAAGGAGAAGCGCGAAACGAGGCCATCGACCGCGATTCGCCACCCGATGCCCTCGATCCACCAGGTCAAGGCAGCGCGAGCACCCGGTCCCCCGCGATGGCGAACACCCGGTCCCCAGGTCTGGGCCGCACCGTCAACGCACCGGTGAACTCGCCGAAGGCGGGCAGCACGCCGCGCGAGCGGCCGAACCAGTAGCAGGGCAGCCGTACGGCGTCGGCACGGCCGGCCAGCCTCACGGCCGGGTGCAGGTGCCCGGCCAGCACGTAGCGGCCGTCCGCGGCGTCGATGGGCTCGTGGCAAAGCGCGAAAGGGCCGGCGGCGTACGGCTCCTCGACCTCCTCGATGCCGAGCCCGGGTGGAAGGCGACCGGCGCGCGCGTCGTGGTTGCCGCGCACCAAGGTCATCTCCACCGCCGCGTGCCGTGTCCGCCAGCGCGCCAGCGCCTCGCGCTGGGCCGGTTCGAGCGCCTGCGGCGCGTGCAGCAGGTCGCCCAGCAGCACCAACCGGGCGGCGCCGGTGGCCTCCAGTGTCGCGGACAGCCGGTCCAGCGTGCCCGCGGTGGTGCCGGCCGGAACCGGCACCCCCAGTGCCCGGAAGGTGGCGGCCTTGCCGATGTGCACGTCGGCGGCCAGCAGCGTGCCGGTCTCCGGCCACCAGGCGGCACGTTCGGGTGACAGGCGAAGCTCGGTGCCGGCATGGCGCCAGGAAGCCCAGGTGGTGGGCACGTCGGCAGGAGGCGATGGCGCGGAGGTCATCGGCCGATGCTACCTGCGCCAGAGCGCGCGCATGTCGGGCAGGCCGACGTCGAGGCGCGACTCCTGCTTGTCCGTGAGGGTCTCGTTCCACACGGCCCGACTCATGAGTTCCGCCGATTCGACCCGCACGGTCCCGCACGAAGGCCGGTACGGCGGTTCGGCGACGACGCAGCGCTACGACGACATCGGCAAGTTGATGCTGCGTCTGACGCTCGGCGGGCTGGTGCTGCTGCCTGGGGTCGCCAAGCTCTCGGCAGGCCCAGCCTACATCCTCGGCACCGTCGCCAAGGCCGGCTTGCCGGAAGCCTTCGGCTACCTGGTGTACGTGGGCGAAGTCGTCGCCCCGGCTCTCGTGATCCTGGGGTTCTGGACGCGGCCGGCCGCGGCCATCATCGCGATCAACATGGTCTTCGCGGTGCTGCTGGTGCACCGGGCCGAGCTCTTCACGCTGGGCAAGCCCGGCGGCTGGGCGCTCGAGTTGCAGGGACTGTTCCTGTTCATGGCGCTGGCCGTATCGTTCCTCGGCGCGGGCCGGTTGAGCGTCGGTGGTGCCCGGGGCCGATGGAACTGAACGCGGCCGAACACGCGGCTCGGCCGGGCGATCGCACCGCTCGCACTGGGTCACCCGGACGCGTCGCGCATGAGTCGCGTTGGCCGAGACGCCGTTCGTGCGGGAGCTGGCCGAGCGGCGCTGCGCGCCGGAGCGGCAGCCCACGCGGCTGCTCTCGGACGATCCGGCCAAGGCGCTGGGCGCTGCGCCTCGCCAAGCCTCGTGGCTCGACCGCCTGGAGGCGCTCGATGCGTCGGCAGCCGAACCGCAACCCGTGTCGCCTTACTTCGTGCCCACATGGTCGGCACGGTGCGGGACACCGATCCGCGGCAGCGACGTGCTCGCACACGAACTGTGGAAGCAGCGGCCCAAGCTCCGCGAGCAGGTCGCCCTTGCCGCTCAAGAACCTTGCGAATAACCTCGAGCGGACATTCGGTCGTCCGACGATCCAACCGTCCAGAAGGCTTCGCCATGTCTGATGAAATCCGCATCCTCGGCATCGCCGGCAGCGTCCGCAAGGACTCCTACAACCGCGCCGCGCTGCGTGCCGCGCAGCAGCTCGTGCCGCCGGGCGCCACGCTCGAGCTCTTCGAGCTCGATGCCACCGTTCCCGGTTACGACCAGGATGCGGAGCAGAATCCGCCTGCCGGCATCGTGCGGCTCAAGGAGGCGCTCGGCCGGTCCGACGCGGTGCTCTTCGCCACGCCCGAGTACAACTACTCGATCCCGGGCATTTTGAAGAACGCGATCGACTGGGCCTCGCGCCCCTATGGCCAGAGCGCGTGGGCCGGCAAGACGGCGGCCATCATGGGCGCCTCGATCGGCGCGATCGGCACGGCGCGCGCGCAGTACCACCTGCGCCAAGTGCTCGTGTTCCTGGACATGCAGGCGGTGCTGCAGCCCGAAGTGATGATCGGCACGGCCAGCCAGCGCTTCGACGACCAGGGCAACCTGACCGACGACAAGACCCGAGAACTCATCGGCAAGCAATTGCAACAGCTGGTGAAATTGACCCGGCAGCTACGCGCCGGTGCCGCTGCCTGAGGACGCGTCCATGAGCCGTACGCCGGCGATGTTCATCGGGCACGGCAGCCCGATGAACACGCTCACCACCAACCGCTACACGACGGCCTGGCGGGACCTGGGCACCGCGCTCGGCAGGCCCCGCGCGCTGCTGGTCGTGTCGGCGCACTGGTTCATCGGCGCAACGGCGGTCACGGCGATGCCGAGCCCGAGGACGATCCACGACTTCTACGGCTTTCCGCAGGCGCTGTTCGACGTCGAGTATCCGGCGCCGGGCGCGCCCGACGTGGCGCAGGAGGTCGCCGAGGTGGCCAAGCCGACTTGGGTCGGGCTGGACCGCGACCAATGGGGCCTGGATCACGGCACCTGGAGCGTGCTGGCGCACATGTTTCCCGACGCCGACGTGCCGGTGGTGCAATTGTCGATCAACGCCCTCAAGCCGCTCGAGTACCACGTCGAGCTCGGCGCGCGGCTGGCCCCGCTGCGCGAGCGCGGCATCGCCATCCTCGCCAGCGGCAACGTCGTGCACAACCTGGGGCTCGTCGACCGGACGCAGCCCGACACCGGTTTCGACTGGGCACAGCGCTTCGACGACGCGGTGCATGACGTGCTCACCACCGACCCGGGCCGCATCTTGTCGGTGACGAGCCATGCGGATTACCCCGTGGCCGTTCCGACGCCCGATCACTTCATTCCGTTGCTCTACGTCGCGGGACTGGCCGCCGGGCAGGACGTGGCCGGCGCACCGGTGCGCGGGTACTCGCTCGGCTCGCTGTCGATGACGGCCTACACCGTGGGGCACTGCGAGAGCGCATCGGCACGCGGCGCGCCATCGGCCTCCTTGCCTGCCGGCGTTCCGGCCGACCAGACGAACACCTGAAGCGGCCGGCACGCCTACCGCGCCGTGTACGCTCCGTCCACGGCGTGTTGCGAGCCCGTGATGAAACTCGCCTTGTCCGACAGCAGGAAGAGCACCAACTCGGCCACCTCCTCGGCGCGGCCGAGCCGCCCGATCGGGTGCTGCCCGACCAGCGCCGCATAGGCTTCCCTCGGGAGGCTCTCAAGGAGCGGCGTGTCGATGTAACCCGGGTGGACCGAGTTGATCCGGATGCCCTGGGCCGCATAGCCGAGCGCCGCCGCCTTGGTCAGGCCCGCCACGGCGTGCTTGGCGGCCACGTAGGGCCCTGCCATCGCGTCGCCCACCATGCCCAGCACCGAGGCCATGTTCACGATGGCGCCACCGCCTGCGGCGAGCATCGCCGGGATCTGGTGGCGCATGCCGTAGAACACCGAATGCAGGTTGATGTCCATCAGCTTGCGGTAAGCCTGGATGTCGATGTCCGCCAGCAACCCCAGCGGCCCGCCGATGCCCGCGTTGTTCACGGCCAGGTGCAGGGCGCCGTACTGCGCGACTGCCGCATCGACCGCCGCCTTCAGGTCCTCTGGCTTGCCCACGTCCCCGGCGACGGCGTGCCCCGCTCCGCCGGCCGCGACGATCTCGTCGACGACCCGTTGCGCCGCGTCGAGCTTCAGGTCGTTGACCACCACGCTCGCGCCGCGAGCGGCGAGCGCGAGTGCCACCGCCTTGCCGATCCCCGATGCGGCACCCGTAACGAGAGCCGTCTTGCCTGCGAACTCAGCGCTCATGTCATGCTCCTTTTCGAGGCATGCCTTGCTCCGTCGCGTCGGTCGACCGCATGCCGGCCTCGATACCAGCATCGGCCGTACCCGACCGAGCCGCCGGCGCCCGGGCCAGCGGCGCAGGCAAGGCATCGCCGGCCTGCCGACGGCGAAAGAGCGCCGCGCGCGCCAGCACGATGGTCGTGACCGGAGCGGTGATCGACAGCACGATGATGATGAGCCACACGTGCAGCGACAGCGCACCCGCCTGCGCGGAGAAGTAGACGATCGAGGCGAGCGTCACGATCCAGGCAGCGAGCGTCGAGGCGAGCGCCGGGGCGTGCATGCGCGCGAAGAAGTCGGGCAGCCGCGTCAAGCCGAGGGCCGCGACGAGCACCACGATGCCGCTGGCCACCAGCAACACGGCCACGACCGCCTCGATGAGCAGGGTCACTCGATGACCTCCCCACGCAGCAGGAACTTGGCCAGCGCCACCGAGCTCACGAAGCCGAACAGCACCATCATGAACGCGCCCTCGAAGTACATGCTGCTGTCGTAGCGGATCGCGAGCACCAGCATGACGAGCATGCCGACCACGTAGAGGAAGTCCAGCGCGAGCACCCGGTCCTGCGCCGTCGGGCCGCGCGCCAGGCGCAGCAGTCCCAAGCCCATCGCCAACACATACATCACCAGGGTCACCGTGATCGCCCACGGCAGCATCGCGTTCATTCGAAGATCTCCTTGAGCGGCGCTTCGTAGCGCCGCTTGAAATGGTCGATGAAGGCCGCCTCGTCGTCGAGGTCGAAGACGTGCAGCAGCAGCGCGCTGCGGTCCGGCGCCAACTCGGACCAGACGGTGCCGGGGACCACGGTGGTGATCACTGCCAGCGCGGCGAGCGCGTGCGCATCGCGGATCTCCAGCGGCACCGTCACGAACCGCCCTCCGGGCGGACGCCGGCGCATGCGCATCACGCCCAGCGCCACGTCCAGGCCCGAACGCAGCACGTCGCCCCCCACCCGCAGGACGAGCGCGGCCAACACGAGCGGACGCCGGATCGGCCCGGCCGGCACCCGTAGCGGCCGGATCAGCAGGGGCACCACGACGGCGAGCGTCAAGCCGAGCAAGACGTGCCCCGGACCCACGCTGCGGTTGAGCATCAACCACAGCGCGAACAGGCCCATCGACAGGAGCGGCGAGGGGCACCAGCGCCTCATCGCGACGCTCCGTCGACCGCTGCCGATGGACGCGGTCGCGCGGCCAGCACGGCTTCGATGTACAAGTGGGGCGCGTGCAGCCCTTCGGCGGTGCGACGCGCGTAATCGAGTGCCGCCTCGCCCCGGATGACGAGCATCACGCAGGCGCCCAGCAGCAGCGCCACGGGCAGCATCTCGATCAGTCGCAGCCGGGGGGGCGGCCCGTCCATCGCGGACCAGAACTGGCGCATGCCGACGCGCAGCAGCGCCAGCGCCGCGAGCAGCCCTGAAACGATCAGCGAGGCGAACAACACCCACTTCGCCACGTCCGGCTCCTCGAGCAGCGCGGCCAGCATCGCCAGCTTGCCCACGAATCCGGACATGGGCGGCAGCCCGGCGATCACGAGCGCGCACACGGCGAACGCCAGGCCGAGGAAAGCGAGCGCGGCAGGCAATGCCCGGCCGACGAGCGCCCGGGCATCGTCGTCCAAGTTGATGTCGGGCGGTGGCTCGCTCTCGCCGAATGCGGTCAGCAGCGGCTGGCCGTCGTCGATGCGCGGCGGAGGGGTCGCCAGGTCCCGCGCGCGCTCCAGGAGCTCGACGAGCAGAAAGAGCGCGCACGCGGCCCACGTCGAGCTGGCCAAGTAAAACAGCGCGCCCGTGCCCAAGGCGACCTCGTGCAGACCGATCGCGGCCAGCAGCGTTCCGGACGAAGTGATGATGCTGTAGCCGGCGAGCCGGCCCAGGTGTTGCGAGGCGAGCATGCCGATCGAACCGAAGACGACCGTCGCGATGCCGCCCCAGACCAAAGCGGCGCTGCCGAAGAACGCCGAGTCGCCCGCGTCGGACGGAAAGCACAGCGTCCACAGCCGCACCACCGCGTAGAAGCCCACCTTGGTGAGGATCACGAACAGCGCCGCGGCCGGCGCGCTCGCTGCCGTGTAGGCGGGAGGCAACCAGAAGCACAACGGCCAGATCGCGGCCTTGGTCAGGAAGGCCAGCCCGAGGATGGCCGCGCCGGCGTGCAGCAGGCCGTGGTCATGCTCGGGCACCAGCGGCAGCTTGGCCGCGATGTCAGCCATGTTCAACGTGCCCGTCACCCCGTAGAGCACGGCCACGCCGATCAGGAAGAGCAGCGACGCCACGAGGTTGATCGCGATGTAGTGCAGCCCCGCTCGCACCCGCGCATTGCCGCCGCCATGCAGCAGCAATCCGTAGCTGGCCGCCAGCATCACTTCGAAGAACACGAAGAGGTTGAACAGGTCGGCCGTGAGGAAGGCTCCGTACAGGCCGGCGAGCTGCAGCTGCAGCAGGGCGTGGAAATGCACGCCGGCCTGGTGCCAGCGCGCCAGGGCATACAGCACCGCGGCAAGGCCGACGCTGCCCGCCAGCACGACCATCAGCGCCGACAGCCGGTCGGCGACCAGCACGATGCCGTAGGGCACGGGCCAGTTGCCCGGCAGGTACACCGCGAAGGCGGCCGCGGCATCCTGGCCGTGCACCCAGGCGAGCAGCATCACGGCCAGCGACAGGCCCGCGGTCGTCGAGGCGACGTTGAGCACCGCCTTGGTGGTGCGACGGCCCTGCCCGAGCGCGAGCATCAGCGCTGCCGTGCCCAGCGGCAGCAGCACCAGCACGACGAGCAGGTGCTCCGACAAGGGAAGCGCCGGCGAGCCCGTCAAGGACGCTCTTCCTGACCGTCGACGTGGTCGCCGCCGGACAGGCCCCGCAGCGCCAGCAGCACCACCAGGAAAAGCGCCGTGGTGGCGAAACCGATCACGATCGCGGTCAGCACCAGCGATTGCGGCAGCGGATCGGTGTAGTTCTCCAGCGTGGCCGCCAGCCCCGGCCGGAAGATCGGCTCCTTGCCGATCGTCAGGCTGCCCACGCTGAAGATGAACAGGTTCACCGCATAGGAGAGCAGCGTGAGGCCGATCAGCACCTGGAACGTCCGCGGACGCAACACGAGCCAGACGCCCGACCCGGCAAGCACGCCGATGGCCAACGCGATCACGACCTCCATCAATGATCTCCCATGGGCGAGCCGGGCCGGGGGGCCGGGCGCTGGCGCACGCGCAGCGACTGGTGCGCGAGCGCCGTGAGCATCAACAGCGTGGCGCCGACCACCACGGCGAACACGCCCAGATCGAAGAAGAAGGCGCTCGGCAGGTGGAGTTCGCCCACCACGGGCAGGTCGACGTGGGCGGTGTGGCTGGTGAGAAAGGGATAGCCGAACCAAAGCGAAACCAGGCCCGTGGCCAGCGCAGCCAGCAGTCCGGACGCGACCCATCGCAACGGCATGAGATGCAGGCGAGCCTCGACCCAGCGCGTGCCCGCCATCATGTACTGCGCCAGCAGCGCGATTGAGACGACCAACCCTGCCGCGAAGCCGCCGCCGGGCTCGTTGTGGCCGCGCAGGAACAGGTAGCAGGCATAGAGGATGGCCACCGGCAACAGCAGTTGCACGAGCACGGCGGGCACGGCCAGGTACTGCGGCAACGTCACGGCGGGATCCGTCTCCGGCATCAGGTCGCGGCTGTCGGCGTCTGCTGCATCCACCTGCTGTCCGGGCGCATCGATCACTTGGTGCGGCGGCCGGAAGCGCCGCAGCAGCGCGTACACGGTGATCGCGACGGTGCCCAGCACGCCGATCTCTCCCAGGGTGTCGAAGGCGCGGAAATCCACCAGCATCACGTTAACGATGTTCGTCCCGCCGCCCTCGGGCGACGCCCGCTCCAGGAAGAAGGGGGCGATGCTCAGCGGCGCCGTGCGGGTCAGGAGCGCATACGACAACACCGACAGGCCGGAGCCGATCAGCACCGCCAGCACGAAGTCGCGCCGCCGCCGCCAGCGCGCCCGGTTTTGGGTGCGCGGATCGTCTTGTTCGACGCGCTTGGGCAGCCAGCGCAGTCCCAGCAGGAACAGCACGGTCGTCACCACTTCGACAGCGAGCTGGGTGAGGGCCAAGTCCGGCGCGGAGAACCACGCGAATGTCACGCACAACACCAGGCCCACGCCGCCCAGCATCGTCAGTGCGGCGAGCCGGTGGAACTTGGCTTGAGTGGCCGCACCGACGGCGCAAGCGCCGCCGATCGCCCAGAGCAGCGCGAACTCGACTGTGACCGGCACGGGCGGGCGGTCCCCCCAGGCCAGCGGCACGATCAGCGATGAGCCGACCGCCGTCGCGGCCGTGATCACCAGGATCCACAGCAGCTGCGGCTGCAGCCGGCGGGTGCCGATGATCCGCATCAGCGCATGGGCCTGCGCCGTGACGCGGGTCATCGCACGCTCGAAGAGGCGCTTGCCGCTCAGGGTGGTGAAACCGGGCACGCCCGGCAATCGACGCTGCTTGAAGCGGCCCGCGAAAGCCAGGTACGCCCCGAGGCCGACCAGCAAGGCCAGCAGGCTCATCGCCAGGGGCAGGTTGAATCCGTGCCACACCGCGAGTTCGTACTCGGGAAGCGTGCCGCCCACGACCGGCTGCGCCGCGGTGGCGAGCAACGCACCGACCGAGCGCTCGGGCAGCACGCCGACCACGAGGCAAGCCAGCACGAGCAGCTCAACCGGCACGCGCATCCACGGCACCGGCTCGTGCGGCTTCCTCGGCAGGCGCTGCGGCGGCGGGCCGAAGAACACGTCGTGGCCGAAGCGCAGCGAATAGACGACGGCGAAAGCGCCGGCCAAGGTAGCGGCCGCTGGCAGGCCGATTTCCACCCAAGGGTTGCCGCTGACGTGGACGGTCTCGGCGAAGAACATCTCCTTGGACAGGAAGCCGTTGAGCAGCGGCACGCCCGCCATCGCCGCGCAAGCGACGATGGCCAGGGTGCCGGTGATGGGCATGCTGCGGAAGAGGCCATCGAGCCGTCGCATGTCCCGCGTGCCGGTCTCGTGGTCGATGATGCCCACCGACATGAAAAGCGACGCCTTGAAGGTGGCGTGGTTCATCATGTGGAACACGGCCGCCACCGCCGCCAGCGGGCTGTTCATCCCCAGCAGCAGGGTGATCAACCCCAGGTGGCTGATGGTGGAATAGGCCAGCAGCCCCTTCAAGTCGTTCTGGAACATGGCCACGTAGGCGCCCAGCAGCAGCGTGGCTAGGCCCGCGCTGCCCACGATCCAGAACCACGCGTCGGTGCCTGCCAGCACGGGCCACAGGCGCGCGAGCAGGAACACCCCCGCCTTGACCATGGTGGCGGAGTGCAGGTACGCCGACACGGGCGTGGGCGCGGCCATGGCGTGGGGCAGCCAGAAGTGGAAGGGGAATTGCGCGCTCTTGGTGAACGCCCCCAGCAGCACCAGCACGAGCGCCGGGATGTACAGCGCATGTCCGCGCACTTGGCCGCCCGCGGCCAGCACCGCGTCCAGCTCGTAGCTGCCGACGATGTGCCCCAGCACCAGCACGCCCCCCAGCAAGGCCAAGCCGCCGGCGGCCGTCACCGTGAAGGCCATCCGGGCGCCGCGCCGCGCGTCCTTGCGGTGGTACCAGTAGCCGATAAGCAGCAACGAAAAAAAGCTGGTGAGCTCCCAGAACAGCACCAGCTGGACCAGGTTGCCTGAGATCACCACGCCCAGCATTGCCCCCATGAAGCCGAGCAGCAGCGAGTAGAAGCGCGCCGCCGGGTCTTCGGGCGAGAGGTAATAGCGGGCGTAAAGAATCACCAGCACGCCCATGCCCGCGACCAGCATCGCGAACATCCAGGCGAAGCCGTCGATGCGCACCACCACGTCGATGCCCAGGCTCGGCAGCCACGCGATGCGCTCGGTCAGGACGGCGCCGTCGCGCACTTCGGGATACATCAAAGCGATCGGCGTCGCCACCGCCAGCGCCACGAGACCCGCCCAAGCCGAGACGTGGTTGCGCGCCCGGGTGGGCAGCAGCGCGGCGACGACGCTGCCGAGGAATGGAAGGACGAGGATCAGAAGCAGTGACATCCGCGGGGCGCCGGGTGGCGTCAGGCACGGCCGGCGGGCGACCGGATCGGCAGCGTGTCGCAGGGCAGCCAGTCGAGCAGCGTCGCCGCGGTGCTGCCGAGCAGCGCGCTTGCGATGGCGTGCCTCCAGGCCGGGTCGATGCGCCCCGAAGCGGGCAGCTCGAAGGCGTGGCACGGCACCAGCGCCCGCTTGAGCGCCAACAGCGTGCAGCGCCACTCGGACGCGAGTTGCACCGCGCGGTCCAACGCCCGGTCGCGGGAGATGGTCATGGCCGGATGCTAGCGTCGAACGGCCGCATCGGCGCCAATAAAAGCCAATTCACGCCGGCACCAGTCGCGAGTGAAGGCCGCTCCACCGGATCGCCCGCTTCTCGAGTTCCGCGGGGCAAGAGACGAACAGGCTTGCGACGGCGAGGCGAGCACCACGATGTCGCCAGGCACGACCTCGGTCGCGTCGATCTCGCGCCGCGCGCCGGCGCGCACCACGGTCGTGTGGGGCAAGAGCATCGCGCGGATCGCGTCGAGCGCCGCCTCGGCCTTGCCCTCCTGGATGCCAGGGTCGAAGGTGTGCCAGTCCATGAAACTGAGAAAGCGTGAGGCGTACGACGCCGCGGTGGACCAAACATGAAGCACAACCCGACGCCAGGCTGTCATAGCATGAAGATTCTAATGGACCGCGCTTGACGCCAGCGGCATGCTTGTCCAGGCCCAGGCCGATGGAGTCGATCGATGTCGTACCGAATCACCGCCGCAACGGACTTCTCGGCCCACGCACGCCACGCAGCCGAACGCGCCGCCCTGATCGCGTCCGATCAGGCTGCTGTCCTGGACTTGATCCACGTCGTGCACCTGGGACCGCTGGAGCGGTTGCGCGAGCTTCTGCTCGCCGAAAACGAAGACTTGACCGCGCAAGTGACGCAGGCGGCGCAGGCCAGGATGGATGGACTCGCGGACAGGCTGCTGGCGCGCCGCGGCGTGCCGGCATCCACGCGGATCCGCGTCGGCGCGGTGCTCGCCGAGTTGTTCGCGGCATTCGAGGAGGTCCGCCCGAGCCTTGTCGTGTGCGGCGACCGCGGCGAGCGTGCGCTCCGCCAGACGCTGCTCGGATCCACCGCGGAGAAGCTGTTGAGTCGAGCGCCATGCCCGGTGCTGGTCGTCAAGCAACCCGCACGCGACCGGTATCGCACGGTGCTGGTGTCGGTCGATTTCTCGGCCGCCTCGCTGCGCGCGATCCACCATGCCATTGAGATCGCCCCCGCCGCCGACCTCGTGCTGCTGCATGTCTTCGAAGTGCCTTTCGAGGGGCAGCTGCGCTACGCGAGCGTCGACGAGAACCGCATCCAGCACTATCGCGACATCGCCCGCGCCGACGCGATCGAGCGGCTCCAGGCGCTCGCACGCCAGGCCGGGCTGGAGCCGCAGGCGGTGCGGATGCTGGTCGTCAACGGCGACCCGTTCCTGCGCATCGCCGAAATGGAGCAGGAGCACGACAGCGACCTGCTCGTCCTGGGCAAGCGTGCCAAGGGCGCCGTCGAGGCGGCGCTGTTGGGCAGCGTGTCTCGCCAAGTGGTGGCGCAGTCGCAAGGCGACGTGCTCGTGTCGGTCGAACAGTGACCGCCGCGGCGCGCCCGCGCCCACGGGCACCTCGTCAGGCGGCGCGCGTCGCCAGGGCCGCGGCGGCGGCCGCCACGACCAGGGCGGCGTAGGCCCCACTGGCCCAGCGCAGCGCACGCAAGGCACGCTGCTGCCGGACGGCGATACTCAGCAGCGCGCCATCGTCGGCTCGCTCCACGCGCGCAGCCAAGACGACCCCGGCCAGCGGCAGGAGTTGTTGCGCGTGGATGCCCAGGAAATGCGCGATCCGCAAGTCGCCAGCCAGCGCCCAGCCGAACATCGGCACCGTCGCGACGCCCGGACCGGACGGCGGCTGCAGCCCGCCGAGCAGCATGCCCACACCCGCGCCCAGCACGAAAGTCAGCACGAGCCCGTGCACGGCGGCCCGCCGCAGCACAACGGGCACGGCGGGCAGTCCGTTGCGGTGGATCTCGCGCGCGATCGGCAGCCCGCTGGCGGTGAGCATCAGCGCGCCGATGGCCATGGCGGCGTAAAGCGCCTCGTGCAGCGGATCACCGACGTTGTAGTGGGAGGCCTGGCCGCGCGCCGCCTGGACCACGATGTACGCCAGTTCGAGAACAGATGCCGCGATCAGCGTGACGACGGCGATCGCCACGGGACGAGAGCCGCGCCGGGTGGTGTCGATCCAGCCGACGAGCCAGGCCATCGTGAGCGAGAACGCGCCCAGCGCCAGCAGGAACTTGGCCGGCTTGGCCCAGACGTTGGCATGTCGCAGGGTCCGCTCGTCGAGCCCCCATGCGACCGCCGTGGGCAGCAGCAGAGCCCACAACAACAGGCCGAAGTTCGCGAGCGCGCGTTGGCGCGACATCAGTTCGCGCAGGAGGGCGTGAAGCGTGCGGGCGGGTCGGGCGACCAATGTCACCGTGGCAGCGGAAGCAGCATGCATGGCGGGCCTCTTCCTAGGCAGCCGGTTCGGGGCTTGCGCCCGACAGCAGCCCGGCGGCGCGGCCGCGCGCCGTCTGGACCGCGGCATGGACCAGCAGCCCGGCGGGGCCGGCCAGGAAGCACAGGGCCAGCGCAGGCACCAGCAGCAGGTAGGACAAAGCGGTGCGGTCGGCATCGCGCTCGATGCGCGTGCCGACGAAGAGGTCGAATGCGAGGTAATGCACCCAGCCGGCGAGCAGCACGCCGTCGTCCGCGAACAGCGTCCGCACCTGCGCGATCGAACCGAAACCGCCGCCCTCGACCGCGCCGGCGCGCGCGACGAGCAACCCCACATAGCCGAGCGACAACACCACTGGCAGCATCGCTGCGATGCCGCGCACGGCGCGCGCGGCGCCGGTGGGCAACCAACGCGCGGCCAGCAGGCAGATCCAGCCGACCAACGCCAGTGCGCCGGCCCAAGAGAAGAGCGTGTCGAAGGACGGAACGGGAAGCATGGCGGCCTTGTCTTAACGATGTTCAGATAATGCGGCCGATCATGGAGTACCATCTGAACAGTGTCAAGTCATTTCCGGGAAACCCGACTCGTGCCTTCGCGTGCACCCGCTCCGCGGCGTCTTTCGTACCACCATGGCGAACTGCGTGATGCGCTGATCGCCGCCACCGAATCGCTCTTGGAAGAGCGCGGGGTCGACGGCTTCAGCCTGCGCGAGGCGGCACGACGCGCGGGTGTGTCGCCGGCGGCACCCGCACACCATTTCGGCGACGCGACCGGGCTGCTCACCGAGGTCGCGATCCTGGGGTTCGAGGGCTTGGCCGAGGCGCTGCGCGACGCGGAGAACGCCGGCGGTGGCGACCCGATGGCACGGCTGCGCGCCCAGGGCGAGGGCTACGTGCGGTACGCGCGCGCGCATCCCGGCCGCTTCCGCCTCATGTTCCGCAAGGCCTTGCTGCGCCACGAGGATCCGCGGTTGTCCGCCGCGGGCAGCGCGGCTTTCCAGGTGCTCGAGGCGGGCGTGCGCGCGGTGGCCGGGCTGGGGCCCCGCGCCCGCATGGGCGCTGCGCAGTCCGCCGCGCTGATGTCCACATGGTCCGTGGTGCACGGCTTCGCGAGCCTCGTGCTCGAGGGCCAGCTGGACTGGATGGCCGCAGAGGCGGGCATCGAGCCGGACGCGTTGTTCGATCGGATGCTGCCGCATGTGGTCGGATCGGTCGTCATTCCGGCGGCCTGAGTCGCAGGCCGGCCCGATCGGCCCGATCGGCGACGCGCCGCGCCCCGGGCCGGGTCAGCGATACGACCAGGTGTAGATCAGGTCGACCGAGTTCTCGGCCCCGGTGCGCGCGATCGTCGACAACCGACGCGACAGCTGATAGCTCAACTGCAGCAAGGTCATCGAGCTCGTCAGGCTCTGCTCGATGCCGACGTAGGCCTTGGACGACAGCCGCCGGCCGATCGTCACGATCCGATCCGTCGCGGTGCGCGCCGAGCCCGGTGACATGGCGGCGATGCGCGCCAGCGTCGTCGAGCCAGGCGCTCCGGACGGGCCGCTGCGCATCCCGAATTCGATCCCCAGCGACTTCAACAGCTCCGTGCCGCGTCCGCCCGATTCGCCCGACAGCAGCGCGAGCGCCGCCTGTCCGAGCAGTTCCTGCTCGCGCCCGGAAATCTGCCCCGGCGGCTGGCCGAGCACCAGCCAGGACAACTTCTCGGCGTCCGGCACGTTCGGCGTGGACACCAGGCGCACCCGAGGCGACTGCACCGTGCCGGTCACCTCGACGCCCGCCTCCACAGGCAGCCCGCGGCGCACCGCGCGGATGTTGAGGCCCGGGTTCTCCAGGGGCCCCTGGAAGTTGATGACACCGCGCTCGATGGCCAGCCGCTGGTTGTAGGCCTCGTAGACGCCGTCCACGGTCGACACCGTGCCCGAGGCGATCAGCGTGCCGCCGACGCGTCCGCGCACCTGCACGCTTCCGGCCAGTCGCGCGTCCAGGCCGCGACCGCGCACGTAGGTGCGATTGCCCAGGTCCACCGACAGGTCCACCATCAACGGCAGGCCGGCCTTGGGCGGCTCGCCGGGCTTGCCCCCACGGTCCGTGCCGCTCGAGGAGCCCGCGCGGCCTTGCGCGGCCGCACCTCGGCGAATCACGACCACGTCGTCGGACAGTTCCGGCCGGTCATCTCCCCCACCAGCGATCTGGAACGCGCCGGCGTCGGACAACAGGTCACCGGTCAACACCAAGCGGTCGGCTTCGAGCGTCAGCGCGGCGTTGCCCGACAGCATCAGCCAGCGATCGGGCGACTGCAGCGCCGCGAGCCGGTCGATCTGGACGCGCACGAGCCCCTGCCCCGCGCCTGGCCCGGCGATGCGGATCGAACCTTGCGCACGCAGCTGCCCGGGCGGGATGTTCGCCGGCAGGTCGAGCCTGCGCTCGCGCGGGCGCTGTCGGATCGGCGCGCTGAAGACGGCCTCCTGCAGCGTGAGCAGCGATTCGTCGATCACGAGCCGCACCCGCCCGTCGGCGAGGTCGATGCCCTGCTCCAGCAGCGCGACCCTCAGGTCGTCACCTTCGACGCGGCCCGAGATGCGTGGCGCCCGCGCGCTGCCTTCCACCCGCAGTTGCGCCGACAGTCGGCCCGCGGTGCGGACCTGCGGATCGACCACCGGCCCCAGCCAGTCCAGCGAAGGCACCGACACCGACAGCGTCGCATCGACCGGCGCGTCCCGGCTCGGAGTCCATCGCCCATCGGCACCGCGCACCAGCGCGATGGCCGCGCGGCCGTCCAGCGTCCCGAGTCGCGCGCCGGCGGCGCGTGCGGTCGCGATCACCCGCCGGCCATCGGCGGTCACGTCGACCACCAGATCGGACAGTCCGAGCGCGATGTCGCCCTCTCCGCCCGCGGCGCCTGCGGATACCACGAGGTCGCCGGCGGTCCGCTCGATCCGCGCCGTGCCCTCGATCGCGTCGCGCGCGCGCAGGTCCCAGCGCCCCGACACCCGCAGCGTGCTGTTCAGCATTGGCAACGCGGACATCAACTCGGGCGGCAGGGGCGCGTCGCTGATCGACCCGCGCGTCGCCCAGGCGCGTGGTGTCCAGGCGAGCTCTTCCAGCGAGATGCCGCCGCGCGGCCCCAACAAGCGCGCGTCGGCGATGCGCACCGCGTCGCGGCCGGCCACCAGCGTCGCGGGCTGCGTCAGGCGCAGCGATTCCGGACCCGACAGCTCGAGTTGCTCGAGGCGACCACGCCAATGCGCTGCGCCGTCGATGAAGGCGCCGACCAGCGCTGTCGCGTCCGCTCCCGGATCGACCGGGCCGCGCGCCGGTACGGAGACGTTTCGATCGCCGGCCCGACCGGCGGTCGCCTTCGCAGCAGCGCCGGCACCGACGCCGGCGAGCGCGATCGGCGCCGCGCCGCGGGTCAGGCCGCCTTGCACGCGCGCCGCGATGTCGTAGTCGCGCAGCCCGCGGACTGTCGCCTGCAGCGCGTGGGCGGCGAGCGTTCCGCGCAGTTGGGCGGCGACATCGCGGACGCGAAGGGCTCCGGCCCCCTCGCCCACCTGCACGCCCTGCGCTGCCAGGTCCGCGGACACGTCTCCCGCGATGCCTTGCTGGAGCGTCGCCGACAGCGCCACCTTGCCGATGCGCACATCGCCCGGCAGCACCAGCCGCCCGCCTTCGACGCGCAGTTCGCCGGAAGGCGCGGCCAGCGCGCCGCGCAGCCGGGCATCGGCCTGCAGCGCACCCGAGACCGGCAAGCCGAGCGCCCCGAGCGCCGGGGCGTCCACGCGCAAGACGATCTCGTCGCCGGGCCGCCCGAACGCGCCACGGGCTTGCACCCGGTTGCCCGCCAAGTCCAGGTCGACGTCGGCGTCGTGCACGCGGCTGCCATCGATGGCGAGCACGCCCCGGCCGGCCAGCGGCTTGCCGTCCAGGCGGCTGTCGCCCAGGGCGAAACGCACCCGTGCGATCGGGTCGCCCTGCGGGGGCAGGCTGCCGCTGGCCGACAGGTCCGCCGTCAGGCTGGCCTTGGGCGACTGCGCCAACCAGAGCGACGGGTCGAAGCCCGCCAAGCGCCCGTCGAAGGCGAAGGGGCGTGCACCGTCCAACGCGATCCGGCCGCGGCCCTCCAGCAACGCGTCGCGGGCCGTCAGCCGCAGCGTGCGCAACTCGACGACCCGGTCGGCGTGGCGCGCATCCACCACGGCGCGAAAGCGCGGCTCCACCAGGTTCGCCTCGACCGATTGCGCCTGCGCGTCGGCGCGGCCCTGCACGGTGCCGGACAGGCGCGTGGACCGCAGCGCCGAATGCAGCGCCGCGAGGTCGACCGCTTCCAGGCGCAACTGCGCCTGGGCCTCGCCGGGGCCGGACGCGCCCGCCGCGGGCGACGCCCAACGCGCGTCGCCGGCCACGCGGCCGCCGCCCGCGAGCTGCGCATCGAGCGACTCGAGCGTCAAGCGGTCGGCCTGCCAGCGCAGGCGCGCAGCGATGCGCTCGACCGGGATCCGCTGCGCGTCGATGCGGCCCGGTGCTGCGTTGTCGATCTCGATCGGCCCCTCGACGACCCAGTCGCGCGGCGAGGTCGGCGAGGTCGGCGCGGTCGGCGTGGAGGGAGTGGACGATCCCGACGGCGCCGACGGTGTCAGACGGGCGCGAATGGTCAGCCGCGCCGCCGGTAGTCCCGCGCGCCATCGCGACGGATCGAAGTCGCGCACGGTGGCATCCGCACGCTCGATCGGCACGGGCGCGAAGGGCTCGACCACCGCGCGCACGCTGGCGTCCAGCGCGCCTTTTCCGTCGGCGGACACGGTCATGCGATCGAGCGAGCCGTCGGCTGTCGCCTCGATGCGGACATCTCTGGGCAGGTCCTTCGGCAGGTCCTGCAGCAGGTCGGTGACGGGCAGCTCGCCCTGCAGCGTGGCGCGTGCCTGCAAGGGAAACGGACGCTGCGCACCGACGGTCGCCTCGCCCTCGGCCGCGCCCCAAGGCGTCGTGGCGCGCAGGCGGTCCAGGCGGTGGCGGGTCGAGCCATCGCTGTCGACGCGCGCCTCGATTCCCGCGACGACGAGCGGCTCCGGGATCGCAGCCGGGGCAGTCGGTGTGGGTGCAGCGCCGGGCGTCGGCGTCGCGGGGGCCGCGCCGGGCGCCGCGGGCTGCGGCTTCGGCAGCGTTCCCATCGCCAGCTCCAGGCGGTCGATCCGCAACGACTCGACATGCACCGGGATGGGCAGCGCCAAGGTCTCCGGCAAGGTCGCCGGCTCGTCGCTGTCGGCGGTGGCCACCCGCAGCCGCTCGATCCGCAGCGCATCGATCCACAGTCGACGCTCGCGCAATGCACGCCACCGCCAGTCGAGCGCGATGGCTTCGGCCGCGACCTGCAGGGTGGGCGTCTTCAACGCCAGGCGCTCGATGCGGACCGGCCCGGCCAAGCGCCCCTGCACGCCTTCGAGAGTCAGGGCGCCGTTGCTCAGGCGCGCGGCGACCGAGGCGAGCGTCGACAGGCCCGACTCCGTGGTCGCCACCCAGCCGATCACGGCTGTGGCGAGCACCACGGGCAGCAGCAGCGCGAGCAGCAGCCACCGACCGACGCGACGGCGCGGCCGCGGCCTGGGCACCGAGTTGCCATCCTGCGTGCGGGGATCGTCGGGCTCGGCCATCGTCAGAACGCCACGGCGAAGGACAAGTGGATCTGGAAGCGGCGGATCTCGTGACCATAGGCCAGGTCCACCGCCAGCGGCCCGAGCGGGCTGCGCCAGCGTGCACCGACGCCATAGCCGACCGCCGGCCGGAAGGCGTCCCGCGCGTCGAAGGCGTCGCCCGCGTCCATGAAGACGGCTGCGCCCCAGCGCCGCTCCTCGCCGAACCAGCGCACGTATTCCGCGCTGCCCGCCAGCAGGTAGCGCCCGCCCACCACCGCCTGCCCGTCGCGCACGCCGATGCTCTCGAAAGGGTAGCCGCGCACGGTCTGCGCGCCACCGGTTCGGAAAAGGAAGCTCTGCGGAATGCCCTCGCGCGAGGGCGCGATCGTCCACCCCGCGAGCATTCGCACGATGATGCTGTCGGCCGGCGTCACCTGCCAGAACCGCTGCGCGCGCACCAGCAACCGCAGGAAGTCCTGGTCCGACAGCAGGCGGCGCGTGCCGCCGCCCACCTGGAAGTTCAGCAGCGTGCCTTGGCGCGGGTCGAGCACGTTGTCCAGCGCGCGCCGCGTCCAGGACCAGTTGGCGGTGAGCGCATTGAGCTGCTGCTCGTTCTCGCCGGGAATGCGGGTGAGCTCGCGCTGGTAGTCGAAGGACAACCGGGTCTCGACCGTGCCCACTTGCGCTTGGCGCAGCCGCGTCCGCGACACCCCGATCAGCACGCGCTGCAAGCGCAGGTTCTCGATGTCGGTGCGCTCACCGATGGAATTCAGCGCGTCGATCGCGCCGTCCGGTCGCGGCGGCCGCTGCAGCGTGGCGAAGCCGAGCTGGCGCCGCTGCTCGATCCGCACTCCCGCCTCGGCCTGCCATGCGCGGTCGAAGAAGTTGACGTGCCGCCAGACCACCTCGCCGCGCGGGCCGGTGTCGCTGGACACCCCCAGACCGACGCTGGTGCGCTTGGGCAGCGCCTCCACGACGCGGATGGTGACCGGCGCCGCGGCGGCGAGCCCGGGGTCGCGTTCGATCTCCACTGTCACGGAGGAGAAGTAAGGCGTGTTCTGCAACGCGCTCTGCAGCGAGAGCAGGCGCTCAGCGCGGAATGGGTCGCCGGGCCGCAGGCGGCCGTAACGCTCGATGAGCGCACGGTCGTAATCCTGCAGTCCCTCGATGCGGATCTCGCCCAACGCGAAGCGCGGGCCGCTGTCGACGCGCACGCGCAGCCGCGCCTCGGAGGTGTCGGCGTCGACCGTGGCCTGGGTCTCTTCGAGTTCGGCGACCGCGAAGTCTTCCGAGAGCAGCGTGTTCAGCAGATCGCGCTTGGCGCGGTTCCAGTCTTCCTGTCGAAACGGTTCGCCGGGCTTCAATCCCCACGACTCGCGGAGCGCCGCGCGACGCGCCTCGCCTTCGGCCCATTGCTCGGGCGGGTCGGCGATGGCGCCGGCGAACTCGATGTCCACCGCGGCCACCCGCGTGCGCGGCCCCGGATCGACGGCCACGCGGAGCGTGTCGCCAGCATCTTCCAAGGTGACGGTCGGCGAGAACCATCCCTCGACGGCCAGCGCATCGGTGACCAGGCGCCGCGCCTGCACGACCGCACGCTGCACCGCGATCGCGTCGCGCGGCGGGGTGGGCGCTTCCCATTGGCGCAAGACCCGCTCGACGAGCTTGCGGACCTCGTCGGGAGCCTGGACGTTCACGTCGGCGGCGTGGACCCATGCGGGGGCGAGCAGCGACAAGGCCAGGAGGATGCGAGCGATCATCACGCGCTCACCTCCACCGCGCGCTCGAGCTCGCGCAGCATGCGTTGCACGCGGTCCGAGAGCTTCTCGCTGGACAGGCGTTCGCGCAGGCGTTGCACCAGCAGCGGGAAGGCGAGCGGCGTGGGCCGCGCCACCTGGGCATGCACCCGCCGCCGCAGGGCCAGCGCGGCCAGCGTCTCGCGCAACCGGTCGAGCTCGAGCTCTTGTTCGAGCACCTCCCGCTCGGCCTGGCCCAGCAACAGGTTCTGCGGATCGTAGTTTCGGAAGACTTCCCAGAAGAGCGACGACGAGGCCTGCAGTTGGCGTGCGCTCTTGCCCGCGCCCGGAAAGCCCTGGAACACCAGGCCCGAGATGCGCGCGATCTCGCGGAAGCGCCGCTGCGCGAGCTCCCCGCTGTTCAAGCTCGCCAGCACGTCGTCCAGCAACCCGTCCTGCGACCACAGCGAGCCATCGAGCACGGGCGTCCAGTCCACCGGTTCGGGCGACAGCAGTTCGAAGCCGTAGTCGTTGGCGGCGATCGAGAACGTGGCCGGCGCCCGCCGCGCCAGCCGCCAGGCCAGCAGCCCGGACAGCCCCACGTGCGCATGGCGCCCGGCCAGCGGATAGGCGAACAGATGATGCCCCTCGCGCGAGCGCATCGTCTCGATCGGCAAGACCTGCGGCGTCGGCAGCGCCGACCAGGCACGCTGGATCTCGAGCATCGGCTCGGCCAAGGCCATCTCGGGCCCTTCGAACTCGCCCATGGCGGCTTGGGCCAGCCGCGCGAGCATCGCCTGCGCCATCTCGCCGGACAGCGGCATGCGGCTGCCGCTCCAACGCGGGATGGCCGCCTTCACGCTCTTGGCCGCCCGCACGTAGGCGGTCATCTCGCGGATCCGCACCAGTTCCAGCGCGCGGCCGCCGAACAGGAACACGTCGCCGGGCTTCAGGCGCGACACGAAGCCTTCTTCCACCGAGCCGATGCGCCCGCCGGTCATCCAGCGCACCTGCATCTGCTCGTCGGCCACGATGGTGCCGATCGACATGCGGTGGCGCCGTGCGATGCGCGCATCGGGCACCCGCAGCACGCCCGCCTCGTCCGGCGCGACGCGGGCGTATTCCGGGTAGGCGGTCAGTGCACGTCCGCCCGAGCCGACGAATTCCAGCGCCCAGGTCCACTCGGTGTCGGACAGGTCGCGGTAGGCCCAGGCGCTGCGCACTTCGGGCAGCAGGTCTTCGGGAGTGAAGCCGGTGCCCAAGGCGACGGTCACCAGGTGCTGGACCAGCACGTCCAGGGGCCGGGACGGCGAGTCGCGCGATTCGACCTGCCGCGCGGCAACGGCGTCGCGGGCGGCCGCCGCCTCCACCACTTCCAGCGCGTTGGTCGGCACCATGGTGACGCGGGATTCGCGCCCCGGCGAATGCCCGGAACGCCCGGCCCGCTGCAGCAGCCGCGCCACGCCCTTGGCGCTGCCCACCTGCAGCACGCGCTCCACCGGGGCGAAGTCCACGCCCAGGTCCAGCGTCGACGTGCAGACCACCGACTTGAGCGCGCCGGTCTTCAGGCCCATCTCCACCCATTCGCGCACGTCCCGATCCAGCGAGCCGTGATGCAGGGCGATCAGGCCGGCCCAGTCGGGCCGGGCGTCCAGGATGGCCTGGTACCAGAGCTCGGCCTGCGCGCGCGTGTTGCAGAAGACCAGGGAGCTGGCCGCCGCGTCGATCTCCCAGACCACCGGGTCCACCATCCGCAGCCCCAGGTGCCCGGCCCACGGAAAGCGCTCGATCTCGCGCGGCAACAGCGCATCGACCACGATCCGCTTGGCCTCGCCGCCCTGCACCAGCCGTCCGGGGCGCGGATGAAGCAGCACGCGCATCGCCTGGTCCAGGTTTCCCAGCGTGGCCGACACGCCCCACACGCGCAGCCCTTGCGCAAAGCGCGTCAAGCGTGCCAGCGCGAGCTGCACTTGCACGCCGCGCTTGCTGCCCAGCAGCTCGTGCCATTCGTCCACGACCACCATCCGCAACCGCGCCAGGCGCTCGCGGCTGTCGGCACGGGTGAGCATCAGGGTCAGGCTTTCGGGCGTCGTGATCAACGCTTGCGGCCATTGGCGATCCTGGCGCGCTCGTTCGCCACTGGCGGTGTCGCCGGTGCGCAAGCCCACCTCCCAGCCGATCTGCAGCGCCTCGAGCGGCTCGCGCAGCGCGCGCGCGGTGTCGGCGGCCAGCGCACGCATCGGCGTCACCCACAGCACTTGCAGGCCGGACTCGACCGAGCGGGTCGCTGCCGCGCCCAGCGCACCGGGACGCGCCCCACCCGACGTCGCCGGATGCACGCGCCGGCGTGCCAGCGCATCGGCCAGCGCGCCCAACCAGATCGCATAGGTCTTGCCGCTGCCTGTGGTGGCATGCAGCAGGCCGGATTCGCCACGCACGATCCCATCCCAGCACTCGACCTGGAACGGGAACGGGCGCCAGCCTCGCTGGGCGAACCATGCGCCGATCGCGGGATCGATGCCCGGCGGCAACACGACCGGCACCGCGCCCGCGCTCGACGCCGCCACCCGGGCGATCTCGCTCGCGGCGCCCTCGCGGGCGCGCGCGTCCAGCACCGCGTCGGCTTCGGCCCGCGTGGCACGACGCACCGCGGCCTGCCGGCTGGCGCGAGACGGGGCGCGCCTCATGCGCGGCCCCGTGTCATGCGGGCACCGCTCCGGCGATCCAACCCTCCAGCGGATCCAGGTCCGCAGGCATGCCCCAGTCGGCATCGCGCCGCATCCATGCCCAATGCGCCAGTAGCAGGCAAAGGACGGCGTCGAGCGTGTCGCCGGTCGCGTCGTCCACCAGCGCCGGCCGCAGGCCCGGCGAGAAGCGCACCGGCGGCCCGAAGCGCGTCGCCCCTTCGGACAGCGCCACGACGATGCGCTCGCGCTCGGCGCGCCGCTCGGGCGTTTGCTTGGCGCGCGCATCGTTCTTGTAGGACGCGCGCGTGACGGCGCGGGCAACCAGCCCCGGGTAACCCTCCAGCGCCACGCGCGTGTCGCCCGGCCAGCGCACCGAGGGGATCGTCAGCCCTGCACGCTTGAGCCGCGCAGCACCCGCGTGCAGCATCCACGCCACCGGCGGGTTCACTGTCTTCATCGAGGAACTCGCGCCCGACCAGCGGTCACACGCACGGTGCGCGAACTTGCCGCCCTCGGGGCGGGGGAGACGGAAAGCGTCGAACGCGGCCTGCAACTCGGCGCGCGGCGTGGCAGCGTAGGCGTCGATCAGCGCGCCCCATTCGGTCGGCCAACCCAGCGCCTCGACCAGCTCGCGCGGCAGGCCGAAGGGGAAGTCGAACGCACCCACCCAAGGACCAGGTCGCGCCAGCACCGCATCGAAAGCCTCGAAGTCATTGACGAAGTCGATCCGCTCGGCAAGAAGCGCGCCTTGCATCGGGCGACCCACGGCGACCGTGATCGGCTTGCGGCGCGACGGCGCGCAGGTGAAATCGACGCCCAGCAGTTCCAGCGCGGCGGCCCCCGGTATGATCGGATTCGTGCACCAGGCCGAGGGCGGCGCGCAGGGCGCGGCGCAACGACGGCCAGGGAGGAGACCCCATTCTATGCAAGCCGCGCCATGCCCCGATGCAGGCCCCGACGTGCGCCCCGATGCGGGCCCCGATCCAGGCCACGTCGCACGCCTCCCAGCCGCCTTCGACTGGCGGCCGGACCAGCCGGCCACGCTGGCCGACCCCTTCCCCGCCTACCGACGTTTGCGCGACGAAGACCCGGCGCACTACAGCCCGCACCTGCGCGCGTGGGTGCTCACGCGCTACGCCGACGTGCGGGCGGTCCTGCTCGATCCCTCGGGCATGTCCTCGGACCGGCTGCGTCCCTTCTTCGCGTCGTTGGCGGACCTGGAGCGGCAGCGCATCGCCGAGATCATCCGCTATCTGTCGCTGTGGATGGTCTTCACCGACCCGCCCGACCACACGCGTCTGCGCAAGCTGACCTCGCAGGTCTTCTCGGTGGCGACGATGAATGGCATGCGGCCGCGCATCGAGGCGTTGGTCGACCGGCTGCTGGGCGATCTGGAAGGGCGCGAGCGCATCGACTTCGTGGCGGACTTCGCCGGCCCGCTGCCGGCGCTGGTCATCATGGACATGCTGGGGGTGCCCGGCAGCGAGCTGCCGATGGTCAAGGCGCTGTCGGACCGGATGGCCTTGTTCATCGGCAGCGCGCGCGCCTCGCCCGAGAAGTACGCGATCGCCGAAGGCGCGACGCGCGAGCTGGCGGCCTTCTTCCGACAGACCATCCAGGCGCGCAGGAAGCAGCCGGCCGACGACCTGATCACGCGGCTCATCCAGGTGCGCGGCGCGACCGCGGCCACCAACGGCGACCGCCTGACCGACGACGAGTTGGTCGCGACCTGCATCCTGCTGCTTTTCGCCGGCCACGAGACCACCACCAACCACATCGCCAACGGGTTGCTGAGCCTGATCAAGCACCCGGACCAGATGGCGAAACTGCGCGCCGACCGGGGGCGGGCGTCGGCCGCGGTGGAAGAGCTGCTGCGGCACGACGGCCCCAGCATCGCGCAGGTGCGCGTGGCGGCCAAGCCCTGGCATCTGCACGGGCGCACCATCCAGCCGGGCGATCGCGTCTTCCTGATGTTGAACGCCGCCAACCGAGACGAGCGCGCCTACCCGAACCCGGACCGGGTCGACATGGACCGCGACGGGCCGCCGCACCTGACCTTCGGCTTCGGCATGCACATCTGCCTGGGCTTTCCGCTGGCCCGGCTGGAAGGGCAGATCGCGCTGCCCGAGGTGCTCGCGAAGTGGCCGCGGATCGAGTGCGCAGTGCCGTTCGAGGATCTGGAGTGGCTGGACTCGATGGTGTTCAGGGGGATGAAGGCCTTGCCGCTGGTGGTGGGCCGCTGACCTCGTTCGACGGCGAGCGACGAATCGGGCGGCTCATTCGCTCGCGCCTTGGCGCCGCGGCGTCAAGGCGACACGCAGGCCCGCGCGTCGCTGCGCAGCACCGCTTCCTGATCGAAGCGTCGCCTGTACTCCCGGCGGATGCTCTCGATCCGGGCATCGGCCTCGGGCTCGGCTTCGGGGTACAGCAGGATCAGCAGCTTGGATTGCTCGACGACGTGATCGCCGGCCGTGCCTTCGAAGCGCCCGGCGCCATCGACCAGCGTGAGGCCTGCGGGAAACCGCGGCGCGACCTCGGCCGCCAGGAAAGACTCGAACTCGGCCCCGCCGACCACGCCGTCACCGCGCCCGAGCCCGAAATAGAGCTCGGTGCGGACGAAGGATCGGGACGCCTGGCCGGCACCGGCGCATTCGCCACCCGGCCCCGGCGCCGACAGCGGTTGGGTGGCGGCCAACCCGATCCCCAGGAGGACGATCAGCGCCAGGGTGCCGGGATGGCGCGGCACTGCCCGGACGGCGCGCATCACGCCGCCGCGAGCCGATTGCCGCGGGCGAACGCGAACCCGAGCCCGACCGCCAGCAGCACCGCCAAGCCATAGAGGGCGAGGAAGCCCGACAGCGGCAACCACGCCGCCAAGGGCCGCGCCACGCCGAGGAAAGCCGCATAGGCCCAACTCGCGCCGCTGACCGCCCCCACCAGCACAGTGGGCGTCGAGGCGCGCTCCAAGGGCATCGGCGAGCCGCGCAAGTCCACGAAGACGAGGCGGTGCAGCGCCCACCCGTTGGCGGTCAACACCGACACGACGGCCAGCTTGGCGACCAGCTTGTCGCTGGGCACCCACGCGCCCGGGCTCTGGGCGATGGTCAAGCCGACCAGCAACAGGCCGCTCGCCCAGAGCGCCCCCAGGGTCCACGCGACGGTCGGCACGGCGCGCAGGAGACGGGCCGAATCGATGCGGCGGGTGCGCAGCAGCCGCCAGTCCTCGCGCAGCACCGTCGCGAAGGCCACCGCGAAGGCGACCAGATGCGCGAACAGCGCAGCTTGGTGAAGAAGCGACAACGCAGTCATGGCGCGACGGCCTCAGCGGCAGATCGACAGGCGCCGCAGCGCGGCCGGCGCATCGGGGTTGCCGTGCAGCTTGCCGAACAGCCCGTCGGCTTCCTTGTTGGGTCCGGCCGCGAAGTACATGTGATCGATCTCTCCCAAGCTTGCGCCGTTGCCCAGCTGCAAGCCCCAGAGCCCGTCGATCACCACCTTCCGGCCACGCTCGTCGCGCACGTAGTCGAGCGCCACGCGGAAGCGCGGGTGGAACGCGACCAGCGTGCCGTCGCCGAAGTTGCCGACGATCAGGCAGCCGCCGTAGATGCCGAAGCCGTCCGGTGCGTACGCCACGCCCCACGGATAGTTGAGGAAGCCGCGGCCGTGCCAGCGGGCCACGAGCTTGCCGGCCGCGTCGAATTCGGCCAGGCGTCCCTGCGTGGGCCGCGGCGCGCCGGGGTCGGGCGGCACGTGCCGGCCGTACATCGCGAAGACGCGATCTTCCAGCGCGTGGACGTTGAAGGCCTCGAAGCCCCCGGGCTGCGGAGCGACCCCGGCCCGGAAAGGATTGGGAAGGGGCGCCAGCTCCTGGAAAGCGCTGTCGTACACGCGCAGCGCCGCGGCGGCACCGAAGTCGGCCGCGTACATCCTGTCGCCTTCGGGCGAGACGGCCACGCCGCTGAACGACGAGCCGGTCCGGGTGCCGTCCACCACGATCTTCGAGTCGGCCGGGTGGTCGAAGCCGCCTTCGGGCCGCACGCGCTCGGTCCAGGCGGAGATGGTGCCGCTCAGATTGGCGAAGAAGAACTTCGTCGGCGCGGTGATCGGGCCGTTGGCATGCGGCTGCGTGATGACGAAGCCGCTGCCCGGGTTGAACGCGACGCCGCTGACCGGGCCGCGCGTGTCGACCACCTTCAGCTCGTCCTGGAAGAGCGGCTGGCCGTCGACGTCGCCGACATACTGGATCGACTTGCCGGTGCCGGCGGCACCGACCCAGAAATGCCCGCCCAGTCCGGCCGGCCGAATGGCGATGCCCCAGGCGTTGCGAAGCTCGGGCTCGACGATGGGAGCGCCGTACGCCGGCGAATTCGCCACGAGATTGTTCTGGATCACGCCCGGGAAGAAGCTGTCCGGACGGTTCACGGCCGAATCGGGCCGCAGGGCCTTGTCGGCCGGATCGCGAACACCGGACACGCCGAGCGCGCGGGCGTCGGCGTCGACCGCGTCGAGATGCGCGGCGACCTGGGCGAGCAACGAAGCGTCGGCGGCGTCGTCCAGGTCGAGTTGCGCGGGCGACGGCAACGCGGCCGCGACGGCCGTGGGGGGCGGCGAGTCGCCGCCACCGCCGCTACAGGCGACGAGCGTGGTGGCGGCCAGGAGGACGGCCGCGGATGGGAAGCGGATCGATGCGGGGAAGAGCATGGCGAGACTCGGTCGAAGAAGGATGGAACGGAAGGGATGTCGGAAAGGGAGCCACTGTGGAAGGCGCACCGCTGGCTCGCAAGACGGCACATGCGCAGCCGCAAGGCACACGCTTGTGCCCTGGTGGCGCGGATCGCGTGGTTGGTCGCAAACATCCAAGACGCCGGGCGCGGCAGTGCCCAAAGTGCATGTCGCATCTTCAGGAGAAGCCGCATGACGCCGCCGCAAGCCGCCCCCGATCGCTGCCCGGTCGACCACGCCCTCGAGCTGATCTCGGGTCGGTGGAAGGCGATGATCCTGTGGCAGCTGGGCACGGGGCGCCTGCGCCACAGCGAGTTGCGCCGCGCCGTTCCCGGCGTCTCTCAGCGCATGTTGACGCTGCACCTGCGCGAGCTCGAACGCGACGGGCTGGTCGACCGCACGCTCCACGCCGAGGTGCCCCCGCGCGTGGAGTACGCGTTGACGCCATTCGCGCGCCAGGTCATGCCGGTGCTGGCGGCGCTGGGGCACTGGTGGCTGGCGGCGCGCCACGAGCGGGCCGCCGTGCGCCCCAGGACGGAAATGGCGCCGGCGCTCATGCCGAGCATCGCGGCGAGCAATGTCCGGGTCTTCCGGATGGGGCGCCAATGTTGACGTGCCGCTTTCCTGCCGCCGGCGTTCATGGAATCCTAGGCGCCTCCAGCGGCCGCATCCCCAGGAACGTCGCCGTGCCCGTTTCACCCACCGCATCGATGCCCGGCGCCATCCGCACCATCCATCTGCCGGTGCGGGGCGCGCTGCGCGATTGCGTCGAGGCCTTCGTCGCCGTGGAGATGGGCCCCACCGGCCCGTTGCCGCTGGCGATCGCCCCGAGCGACACGCTGATGCTCACGGTGCAGCTGGCACGCGGCGCCGACGCGATCGGCCCCAAGGGCAGCTTCGGGTTGAACACGCGCCTGACCGGAGTGCGTCGCTGGACCGGCAGGTTCGTGGGAACGGGCGATTGCGTGACGCTCTTCGCGATGCTCACGCCGCTGGGCGCGGTCCAGCTGCTCGAGAGCCGCCGGCTCGACGGCGGCGAGCGCATCCGCATGCCGCTGGCGCATCTGCTGGACGATGCGCCGATCCGGCGGATGGAATCCGACGTGGCGTTGCGCGACCCCTTGGAAGGCAAGCTGCAGGCCTTCGCCGCCTGGCTGGAGGGGCGCGCGTCGGCGCATCGCCGCCAGAGCCGCCCGGCGCTGCGGGCCGCTCGCGCCGCGATGCGCCTGTGCGCGGATCCGCGGGCAGCGCTCGAGACCCTGGCCGACGAGCAACACGTGTCGCGACGCCAGCTGGAGCGCGACTTCGATCGGTGGCTGGACGTGTCGCCCCGGCACTTGGCCCAAGTCGCCCGGATGCAAGGCGTCGCCCGCGATGTCCACGCCGGCGCATCGCTCGCGGACGCGGCAACCGGCCGAGGCTTCGCCGATCAGCCGCACATGAACCGCGTGGTGCGTCAGCTCACGGGCTTGACACCACGCGAGTTCGCCCGGTCCGAAGCGTCGCCTTTCGCCGCCGCCTTCCGGGCGGCGGCCGGCGGACGCACGGTCTACCTGTAGCCCGCGCCCGCTACGCCGTGCGCTGCTCCCGCAGCCCCAGCTCCTCGGCCATCCGCGCCCGCATCACGAACTTCTGCGCCTTGCCGGTGACGGTCATGGGCAACTCGGGCACCACCTTCACGTAGCGCGGGATCTTGTAGTGCGCGATCTGCCCTTGGCAGAAGGCGCGGATCTCCTCGGGGTCGACGACCTGCCCGGGCTTGGCCACCACCCACGCCGCCAGCTCCTCGCCGTACTTCTGGTCCGGCACGCCGAAGACCTGCACCTCCTGCACCTTGGGATGCCGGTACAGGAACTCCTCGACCTCGCGCGGGTACACGTTCTCGCCACCGCGGATGACCATGTCCTTCACGCGCCCGACGATGTTGCAGTAGCCCTCGGCGTCGATGGTGGCGAGGTCGCCGGTGTGCATCCAGCCGTCGCGGATCGCCTCGCGGGTGCGGTCCTCGTCGCCCCAATAGCCCAGCATGACCGAATAGCCCTTGGTGCAGAGCTCGCCCTTGACGCCGACCGACACCAACTCGCCGTGCTCGTCGACCACCTTGCACTCCAGGTGCGGCTGGATGCGGCCCACGGTGGACACGCGCCGCTCGATCGGATCGTCGGTGCCGCTCTGGAAGGACACGGGGCTGGTCTCGGTCATGCCGTAGGCGATCGTGATCTCGGGCATGTGCATCTCGTTGATCACGCGCTTCATCGTCTCGATCGGGCACGGCGCGCCGGCCATGATCCCGGTGCGCAGGCTGGAGAAGTCGAAGCGGCCGAAGTCCGGGTGGTCCAGCTGCGCGATGAACATGGTCGGCACGCCGTGCAGCGCGGTGCAGCGCTCTTCGCTGACCGCGCCCATGGTGGACAACGGATCGAAGCCCTCGCCGGGGAACACCATCGCCGCGCCCGTGGAGACGCAGGCCAGCACCGCCAGCACCATGCCGAAGCAGTGGTACAGCGGCACCGGGATGCACAGGCGGTCCTGGTCGGTGAATCGCATCGCGCGGGCGATGAAACGCGCGTTGTTGACCACGTTGCGGTGCGTGAGCGTGGCGCCCTTGGGCGCGCCGGTGGTGCCGCTGGTGAACTGGATGTTGATCGCGTCGCGGCAACCCAGCGTCGCGCCGATCTCGTCCAGGCGAGCGCGGGCCACGCCGCCCGAAGCCGATGCCACGTCACCGTAAGCCAGCATGCCGGGGCTGCGCTGCTCGCCCATCCGGACCACGGCCCGCAGGTGCGGAAGCCTGGCCGCCTGCAGCGCGCCAGGCGCACAGCGGTCCAGCTCGGGCGCCAGCGTGCGCAGCATCTCCAGGTAGTCGCTGGTCTTGAAGCGGGCGGCCGTCACCAGCACCGACACCTCGACCTTGTTCAGCGCGTATTCCAGCTCGGCCAAGCGGTAAGCCGGATTGATGTTGACCAGGATCGCGCCGATGCGCGCCGTGGCGAACTGCGTCACCAGCCATTCGACGCGGTTGGGCGACCAGATGCCCACCCGGTCGCCGGGGGCCACGTCCAGCGCCAGCAGCCCGGCCGCCAGGTCGTCCACCCTGCGCTGGAACTCGGCCCAGCTCCAACGCACGCCTTGCTCGCGGAACACCACCGCCGGCCGATCCGGGAAACGCTGCGCCGCGCGGGCGAGCAACTGGGCGACCGTCAGTTCGGACAGCGGCGTGTCGGTGTCGCCGCGCACGTGGGCACGGGCATCGACGGGAAGGCGACCAAGCTGCGCGGCGGGGATGGCGTTCGATGGCATGGCGCGGCGTCCGTGGGAAGGGATTCCCCACGGATGCTATCGCGCCTACGGCCGCCGGCGCTCTTTGCCCCGCTTGCCCCGGGGTCGCGCGGCATCCCCACTGCCGTCGCCTGCGCTGGCCGCGTCGCCGGACGACCGGCCACCACGCGCGAACGCGTGCTGCGCAAGCGCCGCGGCCGCCGCGACGCCCACGGCGCCCGCGCGGACGGGACTGGTGCGACCGCCGCGCGCCCGCCCGGAATCGGCCAGCCCCCCCCGGCCGGCCGAAGCGTCCTCGCGCGAGGGCGGCGGCGGCACGGCCGTGCCGCCCCGTGCACCGCCGCCCTTCTGGCCTTCGACCTTCTCGCCCTTCTCCTTGCCTTCAGGCGAGTAGTGCTCGATCAGCGCGTTGATCTCCGAGCCCACCAGGATCACTAGGCCGGCCACGTAGAGCCACAGCATCAGCACGATCACGGCGCCGATGCTGCCGTAGGTGGCGCTGTAGTCGGCGAAGTTGGCCGTGTAGATGGCGAAGCCGATCGACGCGATGATGAGCAGCACCACGCCCAGGAAGGCGCCGGGCGACACGAACTTGAAGTCCTGCTCGACGTCGGGGCCGAAGTAGTAGATGAGCGCGAAGCCGAGCAGCAACGCGGCCACGATCATCACCCAACGGAACACCGCGAAAAGCATCAACAGCGGCTGCGAGACGCCCATGCGCGCCCCCAGCCAATCCTGCAGCAGCCCGCCCGCCACGATCAGCGTGAACGCGCCCACCACCAATACCCCGGCACCCAGGCTCAGCAGCACGGCGGTGGCACGCGCCTTGAGGAACCCGCGCCCCTCCTTGACGTCGTACGTGATGTTGAGCTGCTGCATGATCGCGTACATGCCGGACGAGGCCGCCCACAACGTGCCCAGCGCGCCGAAGGACAGCAGCCCGCCGCTTTGCTTGCTGGTGACTTCGGTGACGATGTTCTGCACCAGGTCGGCCGCGTCGGGCGGAAGCGCCTGCCGCATCACGTCCATGATCGCCTGGTCGACGTTGGCGATCGGCAGGAAGGGGATGAACGCCATCACGAAGATGACGGCTGGGAACACCGCCAGCGTCAGGTAGAAGCCGAGCACGGCGGCGCCATTGAAGACGTCGTCCTCGTTGATCTCCTGGTAAAGCTCGCGGGCGAATCGGCCCGGTGGGACCCCATGGAGAACCTTGTCGAGCATGGCGGCAGCCTCCGCTGCAAAAGCATTGGGCGGGGGCGGCACGCCCCGTTCAAGCGCAGCGCAGCAAGGAGCGTTCCCAGTGCGTGGGCGACAATGCCGGCTGCGACATCTCTTTCCCGTTCCAGCACATGCGATACCGAACCGTCAACGACTTCCTCGCCTGCGTGCAGGCGCGCGATCCGGGCCAGCCCGAGTTCCTCCAGGCCGTCCGCGAGGTCATGGACAGCCTGTGGGCCTTCATCGGCGCCCACCCCAAGTATTCCGAGAGCGGCCTGCTCGACCGGCTGGTGGAGCCCGAGCGGGTCATCCAGTTCCGCGTGGCCTGGACCGACGACAAGGGCGAGGTGCACGTCAACCGTGCCTTCAGGATCCAGCACAGCTCCGCGATCGGCCCTTTCAAGGGCGGGATGCGCTTCCACCCGACGGTGAACCTGTCGATCCTGAAGTTCCTGGCCTTCGAGCAGACCTTCAAGAACGCGCTCACCACGCTGCCCATGGGCGGAGGCAAGGGCGGCTCGGACTTCGACCCCAAGGGCCGCAGCCGCAACGAAGTGATGCGCTTCTGCCAGGCGCTCATGATCGAGCTGTACCGCCACCTGGGGCCTGACACCGACGTGCCGGCCGGCGACATCGGCGTGGGCGCCCGCGAAGTGGGCTACATGGCCGGCATGATGAAGAAGCTGTCCAACGACGCGGGCAGCGTGTTCACCGGCAAGGGCTTGTCCTTCGGCGGCAGCCTCATCCGCCCGGAGGCCACGGGCTATGGCCTGGTGTACTTCGTGCAGCACATGCTCCAGCGGCGCGGCATGTCGCTGGACGGGCTGCGCGTGTCGGTGTCGGGCGCCGGCAACGTGGCCCAGTACGCCGTGGAGAAGGCGCTCGCGTTGGGTGCGCGGGTCGTGACCGTGTCGGACTCCAGCGGCACCGTGCACGACCCGGACGGCTTCACCGCGGAGAAGCTCGCGGTGCTGATGGACGTGAAGAACGTCCACTACGGGCGTGCCTCCCAATACGCCGAGCGCACGGGCGCGGCCTTCCTGCCGGGCGCCAAGCCGTGGTCGATTCCGGTCGACGTCGCACTGCCTTGCGCGACCCAGAACGAGCTGGACGCCGACGACGCGCGCACGCTGGTCGGCAACGGTGCGATCTGCGTCGCCGAGGGCGCCAACATGCCGTCCACGCTGGGCGCGGTCGAGGTGTTCGAGGAAGCCGGCATCCTCTTCGGGCCGGGCAAGGCGGCCAACGCGGGCGGCGTGGCCACGTCGGGCCTGGAGATGTCGCAGAACGCGATGCGGCTGTCGTGGGACCGCGGCGAGGTCGACCGCCACCTGCAGCAGATCATGCGCGAGATCCACGCCAACTGCGTGCGCTACGGCGAAGGTCCGGGCGGCCACGTGTCCTACGTAGACGGGGCCAACATCGCCGGCTTCGTGAAGGTGGCCGACGCGATGATCGCGCAAGGGGTGTACTGAGCGGCTCCGTGACGGACCGGCGCGCTGGACACGGGTCATGGCCGCGCGCACGATGCGGGAACGACGACACGTCGATGCCTGACCGAGCCAGCCTCCGCTTCGAGAGGCAGACGACGGGAGACACACCATGGCAGATTCGGGATTCGCCGCGCTCGCGCGGCGAGGCTTCATCCGGTCGGTCCTCGCGGCCACCGCGCTGGCCGTGGGACTCTGGGGATGCGGCAGCGACGACGAAGACAACGGCGCCGCGCAGACCAAGTACCACGCGTCCTGGACGGGTGCGCTGTCCGATGCCTTCACCGCCCTGCCCGGACGACCCGCCGGCACGCCGCAGACCTTCAACGACCAGACGGTCCGCCAGGTGATGCGCCTGTCGTTGGGCGGCAACGCGCTGCGGGTCAAGGTGTCGAACCTCTTCGGCCGCGCGCCGATCACGATCCAGGCGGCGCGCGTGGCCAAGAGCGTCGGCCAGTCGGGCATCGACCCGGCCACCGACCGGGCCCTGACCTTCGGTGGCCAAGGCTCGATCACGCTCGCCCCTGGAGCCGAGGCGTACAGCGACCCGGTGTTGCTTCCGACGGCGCCGCTCGAGAACATCGCCATCAGCATGTATTTCGCCGGCCCCACGGTGGTGCCGACGGTACACGCGCTCGGGCGGCAGACCGCCTACTTCGGCAGCGGAAACCGCGTGTCGGACACCGGGATCGCTGCAGCGCCGGCCGACCAGCGCCAGTCTTACTACGCGCTCGCGGCCGTTGAGACGGCGAGCACCGAGCCGGCCAACGTGGTGGTGACGTTCGGCGACTCGATCACCGACGGCTTCGCTTCCACGGTGGATGCGGCCAAGCGCTATCCGAACCAGCTCGACGATCGGCTCAAGGCGGCTGGCCTGCCGCGCGTGGGCGTGGTCAACATGGGCATCTCCGGCAACCGATGGCTCAACGACGTCGCCGGCCCCAGCGGCAACAGCCGCTTCGACCGGGAGGTCCTGGGCGTGACCGGCGCCACGCACACGATCATCCTGCTCGGGATCAACGACATCGGCTTCTCGGTGGCCGCCGCCCCGACGCAGGAAGTCTCGGCCGCCCAGATCATCGACTCGATGGCCACCGCAGTGGGCAAGGCCAAGGCGCGCGGACTGAAGGTGTACCTGGGCACGCTGCTGCCGTACAAGGGCGCGGGTTACTACTCCGAGGCCGGTGAGGCCAAGCGGCAGGCGGTCAACGCGTGGATCCGGGCGAACCGCCAGGTCGACGGCGTGATCGACTTCGACCAGGTGATGCGCAACCCGGCCGACCTGCTGGCGATGCGCCCCGAGTACGACAGCGGCGACCGCTTGCACCCGAACGACGCCGGCTACGGGGCGATGGCGGCGGCGATCCCGCTGGAGCTGCTGCGCTAGCTCAGAGCCACCCCAGCCGCCGGAACCGCCGGTACAGCACCACCGCCGCCAACACCATCAGCGACAGCGCCGCCGGATAGCCCCAAGGCTCGTCCAGCTCGGGCATGTGCTCGAAGTTCATGCCCCAGATGCCGGCCAGCGCGGTCAGCACGGCGAAGATGGCGGCCCAGGCGGTGAGCCGCTTGCTGACTTCGCTCTGCTCGATGGTCACCATGGCCAGATTCACCTGGATGGCGGTGGCGATGGTGTCGCGCAGCGCGTCGATCGCGCCTTGCAGCCGCAGCAGGTGGTCGTGGACGTCGCGGAAATAGTCCTCGGTCTGCGCCACCAGCGCCGGCACCCGGCCGCCGAAGAGCTTGCCGAAGGCGTCGGCCAGCGGCGCCACGGCGTGCCGCAGCTCGGCCGCCTTGCCCTTGAGGACGTAGAGCCGGCGGATGTTCTCGCGAGGGGCGGCGTTGTCGAACATCTCGCGCTCCAGGGACTCGAGCTCGTGCTCCAGCGCATCGACGATCGGGAAGTAGCGGTCCACCACCGCGTCGGCCAGCGCGTAGAACACGTAGCCCGGGCCATGGCTCAAGAGGTGCGGCTCGCGCTCCGCGCGCGCGCGCACGCCCAGGAAGCCCTGTTCGCTGCGGGTGCGCACCGACACCACGTAGTCCTTGCCGACGAACACATCCACTTCGCCCACCGAGATCTCGCCGTCGGCGTAGCGCAGCAGGTGCAGCGACGCGAACAGCATGTCGTCGTATTCCTCGAGCTTGGGCCGCTGGTTGCCGTGGCGCGCATCCTCCACGGCCAGCTCGTGCAGCCCGAAGCACGACTGCAGCCCCGACAGCTCCGCGTCCGTCGGATCGCGCAGCGCCACCCAGACGAAGCAGTCGAGCCGCCCCAGGAAATGCGGGATCTCGTCGACCGCGATGTCGCGCAGCCGCACGCCGTTCTCGTAGACCACGCAATTCACAAGCATCGGTCGCTCGGCATCCCGTCTAATCGATCTGTGCAGGCACTTCGCGGGCGCCGCGGCTGCCGATCTGCGCCAAGGCCACGCCGGCCAGCACCACGGCGGCGCCCGCGATCTTGATCATGGTGAAGCGCTCGCCGGTGGCGATCCAGGCCACCGCGCCCGCCACCGGCGGCGTGAGGTAGGCCAGTGGCGCGGTGCGTGCCACGCCGCGCACCGCGTTGACCCAGCCCCAGGCCAGCCAGCCGCAGAAGGCCGAGACGACGATGGCCCAGGCCATCATGGCCCACTGCGCGGGCGTCAACGCGGCCCAGTCCGCGCCGGCGGCCCCGGGCAGCGCCAACAGGATCGTGGGCAGGCTCGCCAGGATCGTCGAATAGCACATGACCGTGACGGCGCCCAGGCGCTCGATCATCGGCTTGGCCGCCACCGTGTAGTAGGAGAAGAGGCTGGCCGCCACCACCAGCACCAAGTCCCCGCCGGTGGCGTCCCAGCGGCCCGCCGCCAGCTTGTCCGACAGGAACACCAGCACGCCGGCGCAGGCGAGCAGCACGCCCCCGACCTGGGCCGCGCTCATGCGCTCGATGCCCTTGTAGCGCAGGATCAACAGCGTGAACACCGGACCGACCGCCAGGATCACCGAGCTGGAAAAGGCCGTGGACAGGTGGATGCCCCAGGTGACCAGCCCGATGTGCAGCGTGTGCCCGATCAGTCCGAGCCTGGCGAGTTGCAGCCAGTCGCCGCGGGAGATGCGCGGAAACCGCAGCCGGGTGCGCCAAGCCAGCAGCAACACCGCCAGCAGCGGCATGATCAGGTAGCGCGCGAGCAGGAAGGCGCTGGGGCCGATCGCGGCGAACAACGCCTTCTGGATCGAGAAGTTCGCGCCCCAGATGACGACCAGGGCGAGCGCCACCCAGAGGGCTGCCGCTTCGCGGCGTTCGGTGCGGACGATGAGGAAGGCTCCGGCGAAAGAGCGGGCCGCGGTGGGCGCGCTGAACCGCCGATTCTATCGTCCGCTTCCGGCGGCGCCCCTTCCTCAGCGCGTCACCGTCTCTCCCGGCAACGGCGGCGCGATGGCCGGAGGCCGGCGCAGCTTGGTCGCTTGCTCGTACGCGTAGGCCAGCGCGATCAGGCGCGGCTCGCTGAAGGCACGCCCGGAGAAGGTGACGCCGCTGGGGATCGCGTTGACGACGGGGTCGGCGGGGGGAACGAAACCGCCAGGCACCAGGACGCTCGGATAACCGGCGCGCGCCGGGATGCCGGCGCCGCTGTTTCCGGAGAACAAGAAGGCGTCGAAATCGTCGGCCGTGCCCGGCGCGCCGTCCGGTCCGTCCAGCGCGGCGCTCAGCGTCTGGCGCGATGCGGCGAAGCCCGCGTCGCGGTTGCGCACGTACGTGGCCGTGTCGGTGCTGGCCGGATCCAGCGACAGCGCCTCCGAAGCGATCAGCGTGGTCTGCCCGTACTTGGTGGCGCCGGGGGTCGCCGCGTTGAAGGCGATGATGTCGGCCAGGGTCCGCACGCGGGTCGAGGCGGGCCGGGTGGCCAGGTACGCGTTCAGGTCGCGCTTGAAGCTGTAGTTGAGGATGCCCGGCACGGTCACCGGCGCGAGCGCCGTGGCCTGCCGCACCACCGTCGCGCCTCGGGACTGCAACACCGCGATCGCGGCTTCCATGATGACCGCCCGGTTGTCCGGGAAGGGCGGCACCAGGATCCGGGCACCGGCGAGCGCATTGGCGTCCAGGAAGCGGGTGTAGTCGCTGTAGCAGCGGTTCGGCGTCAGGCACGCCTGCGTGGCCGGATCCGTCGGGTCGTGCCCGGCGATCACACCGAGCAGGATGGCGGCGTCCTTGACGGTGCGGGTCATCGGGCCGGCGGTGTCCTGGTCCGCCGACAGCGGCACGATGCCGCTGCGGCTGACCAGGCCGACCGTGGGCTTGATGCCGACGATGCCGTTGGCCGACGCCGGGCTGAGGATGGACCCGGACGTTTCGGTGCCGATCGACAGCGCGGTCAGGTTGGCCGCCGTCGCGATGCCGGACCCGGCGCTGGAGCCGCCAGGCGTCAGCACTTGGCGGCCGTCGCCGCCGGGCAGCGGCCGCGGGTCGTAGGGGTTCAGCCCGTAGCCGCCCAAGGAGCTGTAGCCCGCGGGCATGCCATTGGTCATGAAGTTGGCGTACTCGGTGAGCTGCGCCTTGCCGAGGATGACCGCGCCGGCGCTCTTGAGCTTGCCGACGATGAACGCGTCCGCGGCGGGGATGGTGCCAGCGAGCGCCACGGACCCGGCCGTGGTCGGCATGTCGGCGGTGTCGATGTTGTCCTTCAACAGCACGGGAACGCCGTGCAGCGGCCCCATCGGCGCGGTGTTGTCCATGGCCCGGGCCGTGGTCCGCGCGTTCTGGTTCACGTGCAAATAGGAGTTGAGCCGCGGACCCGCGCGATCGTAGGCTTCGATGCGTGCCAGATAGAGACCGACCAGCTGCTCCGAGCTGATCAAGCCGCTTCGCGTGGCGGCCGTGATGTCGTCCACGGTCGCTTCTTCGAGGGTGAACCGCGCCGGGCCGGACGGGGTGCTGTCGTCGTCCGATCCACCGCAGCCGGCCAAGAATGCAACGAGGGCCGTCGCGGCGAACCGGAAAGCATGCTTACGAGTCATGAAGGGCATCCGTGGTGGGCATACGAGGAACGACGCGGGATCGGGCGTCGGGCGGCCCCGCTCAGCGCAAGCAACGTGCCATGCGACATGGGGCGGGATCGGCGCCAGGAATGCCCGAACACGGGCCGCGAGCGCGCCCCGAGGCACCGGGTCGATGCGCGGCAGGCCCCATCGGAGGGCAGGTGCGACACGCGCTGGTGCGGCCCGCTCGGCGCGGCGGCAAGCGCCCTGAGGAGCCCGCCCCGCACCTCGACACCTCGGCCCCCGGACCGGTACTCATGGATTCGGCGCGAGGCCGAACGACGAACCGCATCAATGATTGAACATTTCATTAGTTGAAGTAAGATGCGCCGATGGAGCCGAAGTCCCGAACCCGTGCCGACGTCGGCATGACGCGCAAGGCGTCGGTGCCGCGGCTGCGCGAGCAGGTGCGGCTGAGCGCAGCCCAGTTTCCTGGCATGGACGCGTCCGCCCTGCTCGTGGTGATGGCCATGTACCGCGCGTTCGCGGTGCTGGACCGCGACCAGGCGGAAGAAGTGGCCGCGGCCGGCCTCACGGTCTCGCAGTTCAACGTGCTGGCCGTGCTGCGCCGCATGCCCGCGCCGCTGAGCATGGGCGAACTGGCCGCGCTGCTGGTGGTGCGGCCCACCAATCTGTCGGGCATCGTCGGCGCGCTGTGCGATCGCGGATTGGTGCGGCGCGAGCTGTCGCCGACCGACCAGCGCTCGGTGATCGCGTCCCTCTCGCCTGCGGGCCGCCGGCTGATGGACCAGTTCCTCCCCGGTCACTGGCATCACCTGGAGGCGCTGATGGCCGGCCTGGGCGAACGCCAACGGCTCAGGCTGGTGGCGCTGCTGCGCCAGTTGATGGCATCGGTGCAGGCCGCACCGCGCCCGGCGCCCGAAGGCGATGACGCGAAGCCGCGACGGCGTTGAGCCGGCGCGCGAAGACACGAGACGGAGACGACGATGGCAGAGATCCTTGGCGTGGGCTTGACCCACTACCCGCCCCTGTGCGGCGCCGATGCGCAGATGTCGGGCATCCTCAGGCGCACGCTGGCCGACCCGGGCATTCCCGCGGCGGCGAAGGACCCGGCCGGATGGCCCGGAGCCATGCGCGACGAATGGGCCGATGACCAGGGGACCGCGGCGGCGGCACGGCACCGCGCCGCGCTGGTGGAAGGCTTCGCCCGCGTGCGCGCGGCCCTCGACGACTTCCGCCCCGACGTCGTCGTGATCTGGGGCGACGACCAGTACGAGAACTTCAAGGAAGACGTGGTGCCGGCCTTCACGGTCTGCGCCTACGACGACATCGACCTGCACCCGTGGCGCCATGCGCAGGGCTCGTCGATGATGGAGGGCGGCAAGCCCAACTACTGGAACGAGGGGCCGGACCAGCGCTACCGCCTGCGCGGGCGGCGCGACATCGCCAAGCACCTGGCATCGGGCCTGATCGAAGCGGGCTTCGACTTGGCCTACGCCTACAAGCCCTTGCACCACGAGAGCCTGGCGCACGCCTTCACCAACGCCATCCTGTATCTGGACTGGCAGCGCACCGGCTGGGACTGGCCGACCATCGCCTTTCCCATCAATTGCTATGGCCGCAGGGTGATCTCGGCGCGGGGCTTCCTCACCAACGTCGACGATGCGCTGGACTTCGACCCGCCTTCGCCTTCGCCGGCGCGCTGCATGGCCATGGGGGCGGCCACGGCGCGCGTGCTGCGCGATTCGCCCTGGCGGGTGGCGCTGGTGGCGTCGTCGAGTTGGTCGCACGCCTTCCTGTGCGACCACACCTGGCGCATGCGCCCCGACACGCCGGCCGACCGCCGACTGTACGACGCCATGGTCGCGCGGGACTACGACACGTGGCGCGGCACCCCGTTGACTTCCTTCGAGGCCGCCGGCCAACAGGAAGTGCTCAACTGGGCCCCGCTCCTGGGGGCCATGGACCAGCTCGGCGCGCGCCTGCAATGGAGCGACTTCGTCGAGACGCACGTCTTCAATTCGAACAAGGTCTTCGCCATCTACGGCGCGGCCTGAGCCCCGGCCCTCCTGCCCACGCGAGGAACGCACCATGACCGACGCATCCACGCCGCGCGCCGGCTGCGGCTGCGGTCCGGTCGACATGCACACGCATGTCGTCCCGGCCGACTTTCCCGCCTACCTGGGCAGCCGCAAGGGCGTGCCCTGGCCCTCGATGGTCCCGGCCGCCGCCCCCTGTCATCGGCACGTCGTGATCTCCGGCGAGGTCTATCGCACGGTGTCCCACCAGTGCTGGGACCCGGCCGTGCGCCAGGCCGACATGGACGCGATGGGCGTGGGCGTGCAGGTGCTGTCGCCCATGCCCGAGCTGCTGTCGTATTGGCTCGCCCCCGAAGACGGCTCGGCGATGTGCAGGTTCCTGAACGAATCCGTCGCGCGGCTGGTCCAGTCGGATCCGGCCCGTTTCGTGGGGCTGGGCGCGGTGCCGCTGCAGTCGGTGGATGCGGCCGTGGCCGAGCTGGAGCACGCGGTGCGCGTGCTGGGCATGGCCGGCGTGGAGATCGGCAGCAACATCGACGGCGTGCCGATCGGGCATCCCCGGTTCGCGCCCTTCTTCGAGGCGGCGGCAGCGCTCGATGCGGCCGTGTTCGTGCACGCGCTGCGCCCGGCCGGCATGGATCGCCTGGTCGGCCCGCCGCAACTGGAGCAGGTGCTGGCCTTTCCCGGCGAAGTGGGGCTGGCGGCCGCGTCGATGATCACCGGCGGCACGCTGGCGCGCTGCCCGACGCTGCGGATCGCGTTCAGCCACGGCGGCGGTTCGCTGCCGGTGCTGCTGCCGCGGCTGCAGCACGGCTTCCTGACCGTGCCGCAGTTGCGCGACCAGATGCAGGGGCGGTCGCCGCTTGAGGCGGCGCGCGGCCTTTGGTTCGACGACCTGGTCTACGACGCGCCCGCGATCGCCAACCTGCTGCGGGTGTACGGCGACACCCAGGTCATGATCGGCACGGACTATCCGTTCGCGATCATGGACCGCGAGCCGCTTGCACGCCTCGACGCCCTCGGCTTGGACGCCGCAGCCATCGAGCGGTTGCGCTCGGGGAACGCGCTGCGTTGGCTGGGCCAGCGCGCCGCGGTCACTGCCCCGACTGGAACGCGCCCGGGTGAACCGGCGCCGTCGTGAGCGGCAGCGTCGCGGCCGGGTGGCGATACTCGAGCGTGGGCGCCAGCGAAGCGCCCGAGGCCGAGCGGCCTGGATCCACCCAGCGGCCGCGCAGCGCCGAGCCGGCCCGCAGGCGGAAGTCGTACGCGGTCGGCGCCACGAAGTCGGCATCGGTCGCGGCGAACACGCCCGCCTGCACCGTGTCCACCGGCAGCACCATGCGGCAGCCGCCACCGGCGTTGGCCAGCAGCGTGTCGGCCAGGCGCACCCGGCTTCCAGCCGCGGCCCACAACCACACGCAGCCCGAGGCGCGCCGGTTGACCAGCGTGTTGGCCACGGCATCCAACGTGTTGGTGGGCCACGCGCCCAGCCCTTCGCCGCCGTAGGACACGATCACCGAGTTTTCGGTGGCGGCGCCCTGCTCCACCAGGTTCCCGATCAGGGTGGCCGCGCCACCGTTGGGCAGGTCCACCTCGTAGCTGGGGCTGCCGCGTTCGCTGGTGAAGCGGTTGTAGAGCAGGCGCGTTTCGCGCGCGCGACTCTTGACCAGGTGGCCGCTCTGCGTGCCCGTCACGAAGCTGCCCTGCATCACGAAGCGGCCGATCCGGCCGACATAGATGGCATGCGAATAGCCACCCGCGTAGGCGAACGCGTTGTCGATGAACTGCGAGTCGTGCACCTCCAGGGAAGCGCGGGCGTCGTTGGACGTGAGGATGCCCTCCTCGTTGCCCCGGAACACCACGTTGCGCACGACCAGCCGGCCGCCGCCTTCCTGCCGGATGCCCGCGCCGTTCTGGTCGGCGACCTTGGCGTTGCGCAACTCGAGGTTCTCGACCGATACCTCGTCGCCCTGGATCACCAGGATGCCCTTGCCGACCGCGCCCGTGCCGGCGGCGTCCAGCACCGGCCGGCCACCGGTGCCGCGGATGGTGAGCCTGGACTGCGGGAACACGGCGACGTCGCGCGTGTAGGTGCCGGCGGCGATCTCGATGGTGTCGCCGTCGCGCGCCAGCCGGGCGGCTTGCGCGAGGGTCGCGACCGCTTGCCCCGGGCCGACGCGAATGACGGCCCCGGTGGGCACGGGCAGGGGCGTCGGGGCCGGCCCGGTCCCGGTGCCCAGCGCCTCGACCGACTTGACGCGACCGTAATACGGATCACCGCCGAAGAACGCGTTGGTGGCGGTGAAGGTGCCTGAGACGACCTTGACGATGTAGCGGCCGTCCGCGCCGTAGCGCACCGTCGTGTCGGCTGCGACGGTGAGCGCCTGGCCTTCGCCGCCGATCCGCGTCCAGGTCGTGGCCGGCGCGCTCTGCAGCTCCACGGACTTGCGCACGCCGTACACCGGGTCGCCGCCGAAGAATGCATTGGTGGCGGTGAACCGGCCGGACACGACGCGCGTGAGGTACACGCCGTTCGCCCCGTATCGCACGGTGCTGCCGGCCGGAACGTCGAGCGTGTCGCCCTCGGTGCCGATGCGGGTCCAGACCGGGGCGACGGCCGTCAGGGTCGCGACGACATCGGGGGTCGGCGCGGGGGCGGAGGCGGCCAGCGGGGCCGTCGTGGCAGACGGCGCATCGGCCTCCGACACGATCACCGGCGTCGGCTGCGGCACCGGCATCGCGGATTCGACCAAGCTCGCCTGCGCGCCCGAAGCGGCCACCGCCTGCTGTGCCGGCGCACCCGGTGCGGCTGCGAACGCCGGCGCCGGCGCCATGGGCTGCACGGGCGCAGGCGTGGGCTGCTCGGATCGCAGCTGTTCGGATCGCGGTCCGTCGGATCGCAGCGCCTCGGACGCGACAGCATCGGTCGCGCCCGCGGCCGAGCCGGCGGCGGGGTCGTCGGCGGCGTCGCCGCCGCAGGCGGCCAGGCTGGCCGCGATCAAGGTGCAGGCGAAGGAAGTCTTGCGAGTAAGCATCGGCATGGAGGCGGCGGGAAGCGGGTGGAGCGGGCGAATGAAAACGGCGCGCGAAGATCGCACGGCCGTCGGGACGACGCAGTCGGCACGGGCTGGACGGTCGGGCGGAGCGGACTTCCGCCCGGTCACGGAGCCGACTGGAAAGCTCCCGGATGGGCCGGTGGCCCGGCCAACGGCACGCTGCCTGCAGGGTGCCGGTATTCGCGCGCCGGAACCAGCGCCATGCCATCGACGCCGCGCCCCGGATCGGTGAAGCGCCCACGCTGCCCCGATCCCGCACGCAGCCTGAAGTCGTAGCCCGCGGCGTCGACGAAGTCGGCATCGCGCGCGGGGAGCACGTTGGATTGCTCCGCCCCCGGCGGCAACTGGAAGCCGCACCTGGCGCCCAGCAGCAAGACGTTGGCCAACCGCACCGTGGCGCCCTCCTTGGCGCGCACCCACACGCAGCCGGCGGCACGCCGGTTGACGAGCGTGCCCGACACCATGTCGAAGGTGTTGACCGGCCAGATGCCCATGCCCTCGGCGCCATAAGCGACGACCACCGAGTTCTCGGTCGCTTCGCCCTGCTCCACCAGGTTGCCCACCATCACCGCCTGCCCGCCGTTGGGGAGGTCCACCTCGTAGCTGGGGCTGCCGCGCTCGCTGGTGAAGCGGTTGTAGAGCAGGCGCGTTTCGCGCGCGCGACTCTTGACCAGGTGGCCGCTCTGCGTGCCCGTCACGAAGCTGCCCTGCATCACGAAGCGCGCGATGGTGCCGACATACAAGGCATGCGCCGAACCGCCCGAGTATCCGAAGGCGTTGTCCAGGAACTGCGAGTCGTGCACTTCCAGCATCGCGCCGCGATCGTTGCCGGTGAGGATGCCCTGCTCGTTGCCGCGGAAGATCACGTCGCGCACGACCAGCCGGCCGCTGCCTTCCTGCCGGATGCCCGCGCCGTTGCGGTCCGACACCTTCGCGTTGCGCAGCTCGAGGTTCTCGACGAGGACCTCGTCACCCTGGATGACGAGGATGCCCTTGCCGGCCGCGCCCGTGCCAGCGGCGTCCAGCACCGGCCGGCCGCCCGTGCCGCGGATGGTGAGCCGCGACTGCCGGAACACGGCGGTGTCTCGGGTGTAGGTGCCGGCGGCGATCTCGATGGTGTCGCCGTCGCGCGCGAGCTTCGCGGCCTGCGCGATGCTGGGCACGCTGCCGCCGGCCGCCACGCGCAGGGTGCGCGGCGGTGGCGGCGGACCAGCCGGAACGGCTTCGACCGCTTTCTGGATCCGCGGTGCCGGGTCATGGCCGAAGAATTCATTGCTCGCCTGGAAGCGGCCCGAAACGATGCGGGCCACCCACCGCCCTTCGGCGCCATAGCGCACCAATGTGCGGTCCGGCACCTCGATGCTGTCGCCCTCGCGCCCGACGAGTCGCCACGGCAACCGGCCGGCCGGCTGGGCGGCCGCCTCGACCGTCTTCTGGACGCGCGGCAGCGGGTCGTGGCCGAAGAAGGCGTTGTTCGCCTGGAAGCGGCCCGACACGACGCGCATGACGAAGCGGCCGTCGGCGCCGTAGCGCACCAAGGTGTCGGGCGGCACCTCGAGCGTGTCGCCCTCTGCACCCAGGAGGGTCCATGCGGACGCGGCAGGCGCCGCGGAAGCGGACCGAGCACCGGGCCCTGGCTTCTCGGCTTTCTCGGCCGCGGCGGCAGGCAGCACCGGTGTCAGCGGGGAGCCGCTGGTGCTGCAGGCCACGCCCAAGGCGGCCAACAACAGGGATGAAAGGAACGCCCGTGCGGGCAGGGACATCGGTGAACCTCGGGTCGGGGCGGGACGCGCAGCCGATGGTACTTGCAGCCCCTGCCCGACCCGGGTCTGCTCAGTGCAGCGTCGCGAAGTAGCGCCACAGCGCGCCGAGCTCGACGTCGCTCATCTGCGCCACCAGTTCGACCGGCATCGGCGCCTGCAGCGGGTGCCCGTCCACGGCCGAGCGGCCCGTGCGCATGGCTTGCATGAAGCCGGCCTCGCTCCAGCGCTCGTCGCTGCCCAGGCGCAGCGAACTGGCGGGCGCCCAGTCGGGCGGCCCGCCGGGGATCCGGCCACCCCGGAACTCGGCGCCGTGGCATCCGGCGCAGGCGCTGGCGGCCAGGTATCGACCGAACTGCGCCGTGGCGGCCTCGATGGGTTTTTCGTCGAAGCCCCGTGACTGGTCGATCAGCGCGGCGGGCAGCAGCGTCGGCAGCTGGCCCAGGGCGAACATCACGCGTGCGCCCGGACCCAGCGCGGGCGGTGGCGTCACCGTGTCCACCGCAGGCACGTGGCGCAAGTACGCGACCACGGCGGCCAGGTCCTCGCGCGCGAGGTGCTGGTATTCGTGCGAGGGCATCAGCACCAGCGGCCGGCCGTCGCGGGACACGCCGTAGCGGATCGCGGTGGCGATCTCGTCGTCTCGCCAGTCGCGCAAGCGCGCGGGCGTGATGTTGGGACCGTGCAGCGTGCCGATGAAGGCGTTGTCGACCACCTTGCGGCCGGACAGGTCGGCGCCGTGGCAGTCCACGCAACCGTTGCGCACGGTCACGATCCGCCGGCCCAGGTCCAGGGGCGCCGCGCGCACGGCCTGGGCCAGGCCGAGCTCGCGCGGGGCGGCGTAGCGCCGCGCCATGGCCGTGTCCGTGACGCGCCATGCCCAAGCCAGCGACACGACGGCACAGAGCGCCATCGCGACCAGCGTGCCGCCCACGATCCTCAACGCCTCCTTCATGTCGTCCTCCCTGGCAGCCTGCCCGCCGAAGGGAGCGCACGTTAGCAGCGCGCCGCGTGCGTGCCGATGGCTCGGTGGAGCCATGCGGCGGCGCCGCGCGGAGCCATCGATGCCGCTAGACGGGGATCACGACGAAGCGGCGCGGGCTGGCTCGCATGGGCGATGTGCCGCACGGACGCGGTGCCCACACTGCGGCCCTCGTCGACGTGCCGCTCGCCGCGGCACGACGCCTCCGAACCCGGCAACGCATCCGGCAACACAGGCAGCCCAGCATGAACGCCCGCATCCCAAGCACCGATTCGACCGCGGAAGCCAGCATCGTCGTCGCGCCGGCCGCGACCCCTCGCGCGCTGGGCAAGACGTTGTCGCGCCTGGCATTGGCGGTCGCGGTGCAGTCGTTGCCGGTGCCGGGCGGCTTCGCCGTGCTGGCGCTGGACGGCTGGGGCGCGATGCTGCAGCTGCTCTTGGCGCCGATCCCGATGGCGCGCGGCCACGTGCTCGTCGTTTCGGTCGCCCGCCTCGCCCGACGCCTGCGACGCCCCGGCTCCATGCCGCAGGCGGCAACCCCGTGCCACGCCCGCCGCGCCTGACGCGACGGGAAGGCCACCCGGCAAGGCGCCCGCCGACGGCATCGCCTGCCTCATCCACCTCCAGGGAGACCACCACCATGATCGCTCACTTCTCGATGTCCGCCCGCGACCCGCAAGCCACCGCCGCGTTGCTCGCCCGCCTGATGGGCGGCAGCGTCGTTCCCTTCGCGCCCGTGCCTGGCGCCTGCGCCGTCGTCATCCTCGATGGCCAGGGCACGATGGTCGAAGTGCTGCCGGAGGCGACCGTGATCGAGCCCGGCACCGGACAGGCCGGCCCGAAGGCCGAGTTCTATCCGGCACCCTGGGCAGCACAGTTCACGCAAGCGCGGCGCGCACCCGAGCACGCGCCCTTCCATGTCGCGATCGCCACGCAGTGCTCGACCGAGGAAGTGTTGGCGATCGGCGAGGAAGCGGGCCTGCGCACGCTGGTCTGCAACCGGGGCGGGCAATTCGACGTGGTCGAGATGTGGCTGGACGACCGCTTCATGATCGAATGGCTGGTGCCCGCGGAGCTTGCGCGCTACCGCGCGCTGTTCACGCCCGAAGCCATGCGCGCGATGATGGAGCAGATCCGCGGCATGACCGCGCCCACGGGTGCCCAGGCAAACCTGCAGCAGCCCGAGCCCGCCCTGGCGGATTGAGCGGCGCGCCTTCCAGTGGGCAAGCCGCGTCGCACGCGCTCAGGCTCGCTGCAGTGCCACCCAGCGGGCTGCCGCCTCGCCCCGGGACTGCACGCCGAGCTTGCCGATGATGTTGGCGACGTGGCGCTTGACCGTATGCAGGCTGATGTCCAGCCGCAGCGCGATGCGCTTGTTGCTCGCGCCGGCCGCCACGAGTTCCATCACCTCGGCTTCGCGGGGGGTCAAGCCCTCCGGCGCGGCGCGCGGCGCCGCGCCGGCACCCGGTTGAGTGGCCATGGCCGTCTCCGACGAGGCCGCGCGGAACACGGCTCCGCCACTCAGGGCGGCGGCCGCGGAAGCGGCGCCCGCTGCCGAGGCCGCGCTAGCCACGGGTGCGTTCCAGGCCTCGGCGGCGGCCCCCGCGCTCCGCAGGCGCTGCGCGCGCTCGATGCCCGCCAGGCATTCGAGACGGCGAGGATGGTCGGACGGCACCAGGTCCGCGAGCACGCCCAGGACGCCGTGGGACTCGAAGAGCAGCGCCCTGATCGACCCCTCCTCGATCGAATCGAGGATGGCGGGCTCGAAGGCCGCCCAGGCGGCCTGCCGATCACCCAGCCGCGCGAGCTCGCAAGCCAGGCCCACCCGCGCATCCGAGGCGGCCCGGATCGGGCAGTCCCGCTGCAGGCGCGCGCACCGCTCGAACAGCGTCGCGGCGCGGCGCGGATCGCCCTGACGAGAAGCGAAATACGCCTCGACCAGCTCGCGCAGTCCACCCATCGTTGGCCATTCGCCAGAGCGCGGCAGGGCCTGCAGGCGCGCGCGCGCGAGGGCCAAGCCCCGGTCGTCCCCGACGATCCAGCAGGCGCGCGCAAGCATGTACACGAACGCGGCGTCCCAAAGCCGCACGGCCTCGCGCGACAGGCCGGGCGCGTCGGGCAGAAGGGCCTCGATCAGCTGGACCGCGCGCGCCCCGTCGCCTTCCGCCGCGGCCAGCAGCGCGCAGGCCACCGACAAGTCCACCGCCAGGGCGTGCGGACGGCCCAGGCGTTCGCACGCCTCGGCCACACGGGGCAGCAGCGCGTGGGCGGTGGCGAAATCGCCCTCGGACAGCGCGGCCCAGGCGCGCAGCAGTTGCGCATGCGCGCGGGTCAACGTGATCTCGCCCGGCACCACCTGCACCACCAGCGCATGGAAGCGCCGGAACAGCGCGTCGGCCCCCGCGAAGCCGAAATAGCTGCCGCGCATGCGGTCGGCCATGCGCGCGCACAGCGCGGGCGACACGGCCTCTTCGGCCAGCGCGATGGCCGAGTGCAGCGCGTTCACCGACACCTCGCAGCGGCCGTGCGCCAGCCCCAGCCACGCCCGCTCGACTTCGAGCTCGGCCATTTGCGCACGGTGCGGGGCGAGCGCGGATGCGCGGTCGAGCAGGCGCTGCGCGTCGTCCAGGCGGCCGATGTAGCTGCTGGCGCGCGAGGCCAGCACCAGCGCCGGGATTTTCCGGGCAGCGCCTGCCGGGTCGGAATCGTCCGCGGAGCGCTCGAGCTGGCGGGCCGCGTCGGCGAAGGCCAGGCGCCTGAACGCCATGACGCCGCGCACGTAGGCCATCGGCGCAGCGTCGGGATCGGCCTGCTGCAGGCGCTCGACCAGTTCGCGCGCCGCGCCTGGAGACGTGGTTTCCAGCACGGCGTCGATGGAGGCGGCCAGCGCGCGCGCCGCGGCCCGGGCATCGCCCGCATCGGCCAGCAGCTGGGCGCGCCGCAGCGGGTCGGGCTCCTGCGCGGCCGCCCGCAGCGTCACGTCGCGTGCGCGCGCCGGGTGGTCGCGACGCAGGCGTTCGAGCAGGAAGTCGCGAAAGAGGTCGTCGGGTCGAAGGATCGGCCCGCCGGGGTCGATGATGCGCAGCGGCAAGCTGCGGCGTGCCGCGTCGAGCAACAGCGCCTGCGCATCGGGCTGGCCCGGGCCCGGCGGGCCGGCCACCGCGGCGCACAAGGGCGGGGACCATTCGGGCAGCACGGACACGTCGAGCAGGAAAGACGACAGCGCCGACGGCAGCCGCTCGAACACTTCCTCGGCCAGGTAGTCGAACAAGTGACGAAGCCCGGGCGCCTGCACGGCCGGCGCGCCGACGGGACCGCGGCCGCCCCGGTCGGCGGCCAGCAGCCGCAGCCCCGCGGCCCAGCCGTCGGCGCGCGCGACCAGCGACTGGTCGATGGGGCCGTCCACCGCCTCGTCGTCCGCCACACTCGCCGTGGCCTGCAGCAGCGCACGGGATTCGTCCCCGGAAAATCGCAGCGACTCCTCGGTGATCTCGTCGAGTTCGCCGCGCGCCCGCCAGCGCGCCATCGGCAGTCGCGGCGCATCGCGCGTCAGCAGCAGGCAATGCACGCCCGGCGGCAGCAGCTCGACGAAGGAGGCCACCCAAGTGCAGGTGTCGTCGCCCACGAGGTGGAAGTCGTCCCACACCCAGGACAGCGGCGCGTCCAGGTCAGCCAAGCGTTCGATGAGTTCGGCCGTGGCCGCGGCTTGGCCAGTGGGCCCCGAGGCGAAGCTCGACACCAGCGGCCCGGGGCCCAGGTCCCAGCCGCGCCCGCCAGGATTGAGCGAGGCCACCAAGGCGGCGAAGAAGCGTGCCGGGTCGCGGTCGCCCGGCTCGCACGCCACCCACACGGTGCCGCCCGGCGCCTCGGCGCAGACTTGCGCGGCGAGCGTCGTCTTGCCGAAACCCGCACCCGCGCGTACGAGCACGACGCGGTGGTCGTCGAGGGCGCGACGCACCCGGCGCACCAGCCGGGGACGTGCCACCCAGCCTGGACGCTGCGCCGGCGCGATGAAGCGCGTGCGTGGAAAGGGCAAGGGCGCCTGCGGCATGCGGCGCGGCGCGGATTCCAGCGGGATCGCCTGCATCCGAGGCTTATAGCGTCTGGCGGGACGTGGGGGCAAGAGGGTACGCAGGGGTGCGCGCCTCCTCGCCCACCGCCGTCACCGTCCCCGTCCCCGTCCCATTCCACGAGATTCGACCCGATGCGTCCACGAGTTCGCCCCGCCCTGCGCGCCCGCGTCGTTGTCGCGTGCATCGCCGTCGCGGTCGTCGCCCTGCCGCCGCCGACGGCGCACGCCGCGTTGCCGGTCGCGTTGCTGGCCAAGCAGATGCTCCACCAGATCGTGAAGGATCAGCTGCGCAGCGCGATCGAAGGCGCACTGCGCGGCGCCCTGCACCAGGCGACCGGCGATGCGTGCGGACTCGACGGCGGGGTGTTCGCGGGGATGCCGGCGGGCGGGCTGCCCGCGATGAACGCGCTCCCCGCGATGCCCGGGATGCCCTCCTTGCCAGGCCTCGGCGCGTTGCAGGGCATCGGCTCGATCGCGGGTTTGAGCGCGCTGCCTGGCGTGGGCGCGCTGCCCGGTGCGGCGATGCTGCAGGACGTGGCCAGGTTGATGTCGGCCGTGTCGCGCGCCGACGCGGTCGGCCAGCGGCTCGCGGGGGGCGCGGGCGCCACGATGCCCTCGCCCGCCGAGATCGCGCGCATGCTGGACGCCGCGCCGATGTCGGCCGAGCAACGCGCCGAGGCGAAGGCCGGGCTGGCCGAACTCCAACGCATGCAGGTCGAGACCAGGCCCGCCACGCCGGCTGAACTGAAAGCGGTGCTCGCCGAGGCCCAGGAGCTGGGACTGTTGGAGGCCGATGCCCTGGGCGAACTGTCGGGCTGCATCGCCAGCCCGGCCGCGGCACCCGTGCTCGGCATGATCGTGCCGGGCCTGCGCGAGGCCGTCGGCGAGGCGCGCCGCACGCGCGACCGGCTGGCTGCCACGCCGCCTGAGCACCGCGACGCGGTCGTCACCGAGATGGTCGAGGAACTGCGTGCGATGGATGTCGACGACCGCGAAGAAGCGCTGCAGGCGATGGCGCGCCCGAGCCCGGTGTTCCCGGACTGGCTGCGCGCGGGCGTGCAGGCAGCGGCGCCCTGATCGCCCCGCTCAGCCGCCCTGTCCCAGCAGCGCGTGCAGCGAAGCCAGCGTGTCGGCCTCGGCCACCGGCTTGTCCTCGCGCCAACGCAGGATGCGCGGGAAGCGCACGGCGATGCCGCTCTTGTGGCGCGGCGACTTCTGGATGCCTTCGAAGCCCAGCTCCATCACCAGCGTGGGCGTGACGCTGCGCACCGGACCGAACTTCTCGGTGGTGGTGCGCCGGATGACCGCGTCGACGCGGCGGATCTCCTCGTCGGTCAACCCGGAATAAGCCTTGGCGAAGGGCACCAGCGCGCGGCCACCGTCGGGCCGGCCGTCCCACACGGCGAAGGTGTAGTCGGTGTAGAGGCTGGCGCGCTTGCCGTGGCCGGGCTGCGCGTAGATGAGCACGGCGTCCACCGTGTACGGGTCGATCTTCCACTTCCACCATTCGCCGCGCGTGGTGGCCTTGGTGCGGCCGATGCCGTAGCGCGCGTCCTTGCGCTTGAGCATGAACCCTTCGACGCCGTTGCTGCGGGAAGCCTCGCGCAGGCGCGCGTATTCTTCCCAACCGTCGGCCGTCACGAGCGTCGACAGGGCCAGCAGCGGATGCGCGGCCTGCGCCATGACGCGCTCCAGCAGCGCGCGCCGCTCGACCTGCGGCCGCTCGCGCAGGTCCTGGCCGTCGTGCTCCAGCAGGTCGTACGCGACGATCGCGGCCGGCGCGTCGCGCAGCAGCTTGGCGTCCACGGCCTTGCGGCCGATGCGCTGCTGCAGCACGGCGAACGGCAAGGGGCGCTGCGCCTGCGCGTCCCAGGCCAGGATCTCGCCATCCACGACCGTGCCGTCGGGCAGCGCGAAGGACGCGTCGGCGATCTCGGGGAAGCGCTCGGTGACGAGCTCCTCCCCGCGCGACCACAACCACGTGGCCCCCTGCCTTCGCACCAGCTGCCCGCGGATGCCGTCCCATTTCCACTCGACGAGCCAGTCCTGCGCCGCGCCCAGCCGCCCGGCGGGATCCTCCTGCAGCGACTGCGCGAGGAAGAACGGGTACGGCCGCCCCGCGTCGGCCGCGCTGGCCGCGTACAGGTCCGGCTGCGACACCAGCGACTCGAAGCGCTCGGCGTCGGGATTCCGGCGGGCGTCGGTGTAGCCGATGATGCGCTGCGCCAGCAACTGCGGCTCCAGCGAGAAGGCCTCGGCCAGCGCCCGGATCACCAGCAGCCTCGACACGCCCACGCGGAAGGCGCCGGTGATCAGCTTGTTGAGCACGAAGCGGCCGCGCCAGTCCAGCGCGCCCCACCATTGCTGCAGCATCGCCGCCTGCGCCTCGGGCGACGACCCCTTGAGCATGCCGATGCGCTCGCGCATCCACGCGTCCAGGCCGAGGGTGTCGTCCACCGGGCCATCGGGCAGCATGTGCGCGATCGCCTCGGCGAGATCACCGACCGCGTGGTAAGCCTCGTCGAAGAGCCACTCGGGAATGCCGGCGGCCTCGCGGGCGGCGTCGCGCAGCACCCGGGCATTGGCCGCCTGGCGCGGCTTGCCGCCGGCCAGGAAATAGACGGCCCAGGCCGCGTCCTGTGGCGGGGCCGACTGGAAGTAGCGACGCATCGCGTCGACCTTGGCGAGCGTGGAGGTCGAGCCGTCGAGCTCGGCGTAGAGCTCGGCGAAGCGCTTCATGCCAGGTCCGTGCGCCCGATCGTGGCGTCGTCCTCGCCGTGGTCGGCAGACAGCGCGGATTCGTCGATCGCAGCGGGATTGGGCGTCGTCGAACCCGCATCGGTCGGCACCGCATCGGTCGCCGCAGTGTCCGTCACCACCGCGCCCCCGGCCGCAGCCGCGGCATCGGCACGCTTGGCCGCCGCGTCGTTGCCCGTGCCGTCGGCGCCCTCTTCCGACAGCGCGGCGCCCTCCTCGCCGCCGTACGCGGTCGCGAAGAAGTCGGCCTCGAGGCCCTGCTCGCGCAGCCAGCGCACCATGGTGGCTTCGTACCCGTGCGTGACGATCACGCGGTGCGCGCCGCTGGCCGTGATGGCCTGCTGCAGCCCGGGCCAGTCGGCGTGGTCGGACAACACGAAGCCGCGGTCGACGGCACGCCGCCTGCGTGCGCCGCGCAGCCGCATCCACCCGGAGGCGAAGGCGTCGGAATACTCGCCGAAGCGGCGCATCCAGGTGCTGCCCGCGGCCGACGGTGGCGCCACCACCAGAGCCGTGCGGAACACGCTCTTGTCCTTCACCTCGCTGACCAATCGCGTGTCGGGCAAGGGGACGCCCGCCTCGCGGTAGGCGCGGTTCAGCGGCTCGACCGCACCGTGCACGACGATCGGCCCGATGGAAGGGTCCACGCCCGCCAGCAGCCGCTGCGCCTTGCCGAAGGAGTACGCGAACAGCACCGAGGCGCGCCCGGCCGCCGCATTGGCGGCCCACCATGCGTTCACCTCGTCGAAGACCTCCTGTTGCGGCCGCCAGCGGTAGATCGGCAGGCCGAAGGTGCTCTCGGTGACGAAGGTGTCGCAGGCCACCGGCTCGAAGGGGTCGCAGGTGCGGTCGGCTTCCACCTTGTAGTCGCCCGACACCACCCACACCTCGCCCTCGACTTCGATGCGGATCTGGGCGCTGCCCAGCACATGGCCGGCCGGGTGATAGGACACGGTCGCATCATTGATGCGCAGCCGCTCGCCGTACGGCACGGTCTGCACCGAGGCGCCCGGCAGGCGCGCCCGCAGGATGCCGGCCGACGCGTCGGCCGCCAGATAGGCCGCGCTGCCGTTGCGCGCATGGTCGCCATGGCCGTGCGTGATCAGCGCGCGATCCACGGGCCGCCAGGGGTCGATGAAGAAGCCGCCCGCCTCGCACCACAGGCCTTCCGGCCGCAGCATGACCAGCTCGTTGGCGCCGGGCCGCGTGGTGCGCCGCATGGGGCGGCGGTCAGTAGCGGCCGGCCACGCCGGTCAGCGACACGGCGATGCGCAGCAGCACGAAGGAGCACCAGTTGGCCACCCTCACCGGCCAGGATTGCCGCTCGAGGTGGCGAAGCTGCACGGGCTTTCCGCCCTCGGCCATGGCCTCTTCCAGCCGAGCCTTCAGCTGCGCGGCCACGCGCGCGTCGTCGAAGACCACGTTGGATTCGCGCGCCAGCAGAAGGCTGAAGGGGTCGATGTTGGACGAACCGACGGTGCAGGTGTCGTCGATGACGGCCACCTTCGCGTGCAGGAATGAGGTGTGGTATTCGATGATCTCGATGCCGCCCCGCAGGAGTTCGTCGTACAGCGCCTGCGAGGCGCGATGCTGCAGCGCGTACTCGATGCGCCCCTGCAGCAGCAGGCGCACGCGCACGCCCCGGCGGGCCGCCGCGACCAGCGCGCGCCGGAAGCGCACGCCGGGCAGGAAATACGCGTTGGCGATGATGATCTCGCGGCGCGCCCGTCGGATCGCCCACAGGTAGCGCCGCTCGATGGTGTGCCTGAAGCGGATGTTGTCGCGCAGCACCAGCATCGCGCGCACGTCACCCACCGGCGCCACGTAGGCCGGGTCGGGCTCGGGCAGGCGGGCCTTTTCCCAGAAGCGCTCGTCGGGAGAGCGCCCGGCACGCTTCAATGCGCGATTGACCAGCGCCGTCGACCAGAAGTGCCGGTGCACCGCCCAATGGATCTGGCCCAGGATCGGCCCCTCGAGACGAGTGGAATAGTCCAGCCGCGGCCCGGGCAGCCGGCCATGGTTCGGGTCCTGGAAGTCGTCGACGATGTTGATGCCGCCCACGAACGCCACGCGCGCATCGACCACCGTGATCTTGCGGTGCAGCCGCCGCAGCCGTCGGCGCGACAACACCCACGGGCTGCCTTCGGCGCGGAAGATCTCGACGCGCACGCCGGACTCGCGCATCAGTTGCGCCTGCGCGGGACACAGCTTGCCCCCGCCGAAGCCATCCACCATCAGGTAGACGCGCACGCCGCGTCGCGCCGCATCGGCCAACGCCCGTGCGATGGCCCAGCCGCTGTCGTCTTCATGGAAGAGGTACGTTTCCATGAAGATCTCGCGCTGCGCCTGCGAGATCTCGTGCGCCAGCGCCGGGAAGAATTCCAGCCCGCCCTGGTAGAGCGTGACCGCGTTGTTGTCGGTGAAGCGCGGCCGCAACCGGCGGGCCCACTGCGCGATCAGGCGTTCTCGCCGGCTCGGCTGCTTGGCCGTTTCGGCCGGGTCGGGTGCGGTGGCGCCGTGCGGCACGAGCGAGGACTTCATCGCACTCCCCGCTCCTGCAGCCCCGTGAGTTGCGCGCGCGCGGTGGCGCCGACCAGCTCCAGCTCGGCCACCAGCGGCGCGTGGTCCGAAAGCCGCGCCCAGCTGGGACCGCGCATCACTTCGGCCGAGTGCACGTGGAAGCCACGCTGGTAGATCCGGTCCATGCGCAACCACGGCACCAGGCTCGGAAAGGTGCGGGCCGGCCGGATGCCGCGGCTTGCCGGCAGCGGCATCGGCAAGGTGCGGCCCTCGCCGGACAGCCCCATGCCGCCCAGCCGACTGCGCATGTAGTCGGCCGCCTTGCGCGACAACGGCGGGCAAGCCACGTCGAAGACCTCGCTGACCTGCAACGCCTCGTAGAAGCGCTCGGACAGGCGGTCGCGCCAGTCGTTGAAGTCGCCCGCGATCAAGAGCGGCGCCGCTTTGCCCACGGCGCGGTCGACCCAGTCGATCAGCACGTCGGCCTGGCGCTCGCGGCTGCGCGCGAACAAGCCGAAATGCACGACGAAGCAATGCACCGCGACGCCGTCGATGTCCACTTCGCAGTGCAGCACGCCGCGCTTTTCCAGCGCATGGTCCGACACGTCGCGGTTGTCCTCGCGCAGGATCGGAAAGCGCGACAGCAGCGCGTTGCCGTGATGGCCGTGCAGGTAGCTGGCGTTGCGCCCGTAGGCGGTCTGGTAAGCGGTCTCGAAGGTCTGCTTGAGCGTGTTGGCTCGCGCCGGCGCCGGGGTGCGCGCGAGGAACTGGTCCTGGCGCTCGGCGGGCCACTGCTCGAAGCGGCGCGCATGGCGGTCGTGCTGGCCCAGCACTTCCTGCAGGAAGATGAGGTCGGCCGACAGCTCGTGCATCCGCGAGCGCAGCTCGTGGATGGTGGACGCGCGGCGCGCGCCGAACATCTGGTTCGCCACGCCCTTGTGGATGTTGTAGGTGGCGACCTTCACGCGCATCGATGCGCTCCGGCCGGCGTGCGGCTCAAGCGCTGCACGCAGGCAGCGCGCGGATGGCGGCCGCGTTGGAAGGCGAGAAGCAGCGGTCCGCGGCCTGCTGCCATGGCAGCCAGACGTGGGCGCTGTGCTCGCGCGGCGCGACGCGCACCGGCACCTCGCACGCCAGCCGCAGGCCGAAGACATGCTCGACGTTGTGCGTGATGCCTTCGGGGTAGCGCCATCGCCACTGCGGATAGATCTCGTATCGGTTGGTGCTTCGCCAATCGACCAGCTCGTGCGCGGTGGCGTCGATGCCGGTCTCCTCGAGCACCTCGCGCCTGCAGGTGAGCTCGAGCGGCTCGTCGAGCGCGTCCTTGCTGCCCGTGACCGACTGCCAGAACCCCGGCACGTCGGCGCGCTCGAGCAGGAGCACGCGCAGGTCGCGCGTGTGGATCACGACCAGCACCGATTCCGGGATCTTGGTCCCGGGTTGCCGCTCGGGCACCGGTGCGGAAGCATCTTCCGTCACGCGCGCTCCCGCACGCAAGGCTTGGCGCCGGGAGCCGCGAATGGCAGCGGCAATCGGCATGCCCGCGCGCATCGACGCGCGCGCGCCGCCTGCCCCGGCGGCGTCGCCCCGAAGCGCTTCACGGCGTGGTCTTGGCCGGCTCGCGCAGGCGGATGTGCAGCTCGCGCAACTGGCGCTCCTCCACCGGACCCGGCGCATGCGTCAGAAGATCCTGCGCGCGCTGGGTCTTGGGAAAAGCGATCACGTCCCGGATGGACTCGGCACCGGTCATCATCGTGACGATGCGGTCCAGGCCGAAGGCGATGCCGCCGTGGGGCGGCGCGCCGTACTGGAGCGCGTCCAGCAGGAAGCCGAATTTCTTCTGCGCCTCCTCCGGGCCCAGGTTCAGGGCGCGGAACACCTTGCTCTGCACTTCCTCGCGGTGGATCCGCACGCTGCCCCCACCGATCTCCCAACCGTTGAGCACCATGTCGTAGGCTTTCGCCAAGCACTCGCCGGGGTCGGAGGTCATGACGTCCTCGTGGCCGTCCTTGGGCGCGGTGAAGGGATGGTGCACCGCAGTCCAGCGCTTTTCTTCCTCGTCGTACTCGAACATCGGGAAGTCGACCACCCAGAGCGGCCGCCAGCCGTCTTCGAAGAGGCCGGCCTTGCGGCCGAAATCCGAGTGGCCGATCTTGACGCGCAGCGCGCCGATGGCGTCGTGCACCACCTTGGCCTTGTCGGCGCCGAAGAAGACGATGTCGCCGGCCTGCGCCTGCGTGCGCGACAGGATGGCAGCGATGGCCGCGTCGTGCAGGTTCTTGACGATCGGGCTCTGCAGCCCTTCGCGGCCGCGGTCGGGCTCGTTGACCTTGATGTAGGCCAGGCCCTTGGCGCCATAGATGCCGACGAACTGCGTGTAGGTGTCGATCTCGCTGCGGCTCATCGCCGCGCCGCCCGGCACGCGCAGGCCCACCACGCGGCCGCCCGGCATGGTGGCGGCGCCGGAGAACACCTTGAAGTCGACGTCGGCCATCACGTCGGTGAGCTCGGTGAACTCGAGCTTGACGCGCAGGTCCGGCTTGTCGGAGCCGTAGCGCTGCATCGCTTCGGCGTAGGCCATCGTCGGGAAAGGCGTGGGCAGCTCCACGTCGATGGCATGGCGGAAGACGTTGCGGATCATCTCCTCGAAGATGGCACGGATCTCGTGCTCGGACAGGAAAGAGGTCTCGCAGTCGATCTGCGTGAACTCGGGCTGGCGGTCGGCGCGCAGGTCCTCGTCCCGGAAGCACTTGGTGATCTGGTAGTAGCGGTCGAAGCCCGCCACCATCAGCATCTGCTTGAAGAGCTGCGGCGACTGCGGCAGCGCGAAGAACATGCCGGGGTTGACGCGGCTGGGCACCAGGTAATCACGCGCGCCTTCGGGCGTGGAGGCGGTGAGCATCGGCGTCTCGATGTCGACGAAGCCCATCGCGTCCAGGTACTTGCGCACCTCCATGGCGACGCGGTAGCGCAGCATCAGGTTCTTCTGCATCTGCGGGCGACGCAAGTCCAGCACGCGATGCGTCAGGCGGGTCGTTTCGGACAGGTTGTCGTCGTCGAGCTGGAAAGGGACCGCGACCGATGCGTTGAGAATTTCCAGCTCGTGGGCCAGCACCTCGATGGCGCCGGACTTGATCGACGCGTTCTCCGTGCCGGCCGGGCGCGGGCGCACCAGGCCCGTGACGCGCACGCAGTATTCGTTGCGCACCCGCTCGGCCACCGCGAAGGTGGCGGCGCGGTCGGGATCGCAGACCACCTGCGCCAGGCCCTCGCGGTCCCGCAGGTCGATGAAGATCACGCCGCCATGGTCGCGGCGCCGATGGACCCAGCCGAAGAGCGTCACGGTCTGGCCCAGGTGCTCGGTGGAGACGAGGCCGGTGTAGGTGGTGCGCATGGGGAAAGGGCTTCCTGGGAATTTGTCTTGTTGTTTGCCGGTGGCGGCGTGGGCAGCGCCCACCCGCGCCGGATCAAGCGCGCGTCATCGGCGCCGCATGCGCGGACGGTTCATGCGACCGGCGCCCCGGCCGGGCGGCGCGCCCCGCCGACGGTGCGCGCCGAGGCGGGCGGCGGCACCACCACGCCCATCGAGACCACGTACTTGAGCGCTTCGTCGACGCTCATGTCGAGCTCGATGACCTCGGTTGCACGCATCATCAGGAAGAAGCCCGAGGTCGGATTGGGCGTGGTGGGCACGTAGACCGACACCAGGCTCTCCTGCAACCGCGTGGCGACCTCCGAACTGGGCCGGCCGGTCTGGAAGGCGATGGTCCAGCAGCCGGCGCGCGGATATTGCACCAGGAGCGCCTTGCGGAACGCCTGCCCGTTGGGCGAGAGCACCGTGTCGCTGACCTGCTTGACCGACGAGTAGATGGAACGCACCAGCGGGATGCGCGTCAGGAGCGCCTCCCACCAGGTGACCAGGCGGCGGCCGATGAAGTTGGCGGCCAGCACGCCCGTGAGAAACACCACCGCCAGCACCACCAACAGCCCGAAGCCGGGAATGTGGCGGCCCAGGAGCTCGTCCGAGGTCATGACCGAGGGCACGAGCTGGTCGAGCGTGCCGACGATCAGACCGATCACCCACAGCGTGATGACCAGCGGCACCCAGATCAGCAGGCCGGTGACGAGGTAGCGCTTGAGCACGACGCGGTGTTGCATTCAGGCGGGCGGAAGGCGCGGCTGCCGGGGCGCGGGCTCAGGCGGCCTTGGCCGGCGGGCCGCCGCCGGGCGTCGTGCCGCCGGACCCGGTGGTGCCGGAACCGCTGGCGGGCGAGGAGCCGGCTGGACTGGAGGGGCCCGTGCTGGACGCCCCTGCGCCGCCTGCCGGCGCAGCGGCGTCCTTGGCGGGCGCGGCGGCGCCGTCGGCCGGCTTGGACTCGCCCCCGTCGGCCTTCTTTGCGGCCTTGCCCTGGCCTTTGTCGCGGAAATCGGTGACGTACCAGCCGCTGCCCTTCAGCTGGAAGCCCGCGGCGGTGACCTGCTTGCGCAGGGCCGGCTGGCCGCAGGACGGGCAGTCCGTCAACGGCGCATCGGAGAGCTTTTGCAGCACGTCCTGCTCGTGGCCGCAGGACTCGCATCGATAAGCGTAGATCGGCATGGCTGCTCGAGAGTGTCGCGAAAGGTTGGCTGCCGGCGCCTTGCCCCGCGGGCAACGCGTCGAATCGAAGGAAACCCGTGATTCTAAACGAGTTTCTCTGACGATGGTGACCAATGGATGTGGGCGAGGCGGGCCGGGGACGCCTCCGGCGGCCTCGGCTCCGACACGTCACGCCGGCAGCAGGCGCGGGTCCATTGATCCGGCATTGATCCGGATCAACGACCCTGAGCGACCGGTCGGGCACGATGATTCCCGACTCCTTCGGCCACCCGCAGTTCTCTCTCCTCGATTCAAGTGGCCGATTTCCAAGCCCGACCGCATGGCCGGGCTTTTTTCTTTGGCACCGCCCCGAGGGGACCGTCGATGGACACACCGCGCCTGTTGGACGAGTTGGTGGCGATGGGGCTGGACGACACCGCGTTCCGACGGCTGCATCCTGTGGGCCAGGACGCCGGGATCAAAGCGCACCGGGACTACTGCGCCACGACGGCCGAGTTCCGGCGCGATGGCAGCAACGCGCTGCTCGAACGGCGCCTGCTCTACGTCCTGCATCGCGCCCGTGCCGACCAGGTCGCCGGGCGATCGCCGGACTTCGTCGCGCTGGCCGACGCCGCGAAGGAGGCGGTGCTGCCGGCGTTGTGACCGCGATCGACCAAGCGGGGGGCCGACCCGGACGCTTCAGCACTGCTCACGGAGTTGGCTTGCGCCTGCCGTGGACGGGCCTGGAGGCCGCGCCCGCGCGGACTGGGGAAACGCCCAGGCCTGGAGGAGATCGGACGGCGCCGGTGGAAACGGTGCGGCGGACGCCGGCGCAGGCGGCTTGGCGGGCCGGCGTTCGCGGTCGAATCGAATCGCGTCCGCCCGGTCCGAGACCCGTTCGTCGACCACGGGCAGCGGCGGCAGGCGAGCGACCTGCGCGACCAGGGGTTGCAGCCCGTGCAGCCCGAGCTTGGACAAGATGCTGCGCACCTGCGTGCGCACCGTGTTGATGGAGCGGCGATTGCGCCGTGCGACGTCCGCAGGTCCCGCCCCCGAGGCCAGTTGGGCGAGCACGTCGGCCTCGGCCGGCGTCAGGCCGTGCATGCGCGCGTATGCTTGCACGGCCCCTCGTGCGCGGCCGGCGCCGGCAGCCGCGACGTCCACCCCGTCACGGATTCGAACCAGGAGGACGTCGCCATCGCCGGGCAGCGCCAGGCGCACGACCGAGGCCATCCACGACTGATGCTCGCCGAGCGTGCAGAGCGTGGGGCTCCCTTGCAGCGCCGACGCGAGTGCCGCACGCCACGGTCGGCGCCTGCGGAGATCGGTCGGGACGACCAGTCCCGCCTCCCAGGCGAGCACGTGCACCGAATCGAACAAACGCTGGGCGGGCCCGTTCATCAGGATCGGCCGGCCCTCGCCGTCGAGCAGCAGCCCGGCCTCCTCGATGGCGTCCAACAGCGCCTGCGCCAAGCCCGCGCCCGCGAGCGGCCGCCCCGGCGCCGGACTCGTGGCGTCGTGTGTCGATGGGCGAGCATTCATGGGGAGTCTCCGCGCTGGGTTGCGCGCCCCGGGAGTGGGACGCGGTGCGGAACTCACCTTAGGTCGCGGCCAGGCTGCGCACCGGTGACGGCGCACGCATGGACGCGTGAAGATTCACGCGCGAGAAAAAGCCCCGCGACCATCGGGCCGCGGGGCCGTTGCGTGCGACCTGACCCGGTCGCGGATCAGAACGGGATGTCGTCGTCCATGTCGTCGAAGTTGGGCGCCGGCTTGCGGGCCGCCCCGGCCCCGCCCTGGCGCGCCACCGGCGCGGCCGCGGGCTCGCGGTCGCGCGAGTAACCGCCGCCGCCACCGCCGCCACCGCCGCCGCCGAAGCCGCCTTCGAATTCGCCGCCGCCGACACCCGCACCGCCGCCGCCGCCTTCACGCGAGCCCAACAGCTGCATCTCGGCGGCGATGACCTCGGTGGTGTAGCGCTCCTGGCCTTCCTTGTCCTGCCACTTGCGGGTCTTCAGGCGCCCTTCCACGTACACCGGGCGGCCTTTCTTCAGGTATTCGCCGGCGATCTCGGCCAGGCGGTCGTAGAAGACCACCGAATGCCATTCGGTCTCCTCTTTCTTCTCGCCCGTGGCCTTGTCCTTCCAGTTGCGCGTGGTGGCCAGGCGCACGTTGCAGATCGCCCCGCCCGAGGGCGCGTAGCGGATCTCGGGATCCTTTCCGAGGTTGCCGATCAGGATCACCTTGTTGACGGATGCCATCTTCCTCTCCTGGGCTTGGCGCCCGATGTGCCCGGCGTGTGCCGGGACGCTCTTGAACCGTTGTCAGTGCGCGTGCGAGGCGCGCGCCGCCGGCCAGCGCCGAAGACCCGGCGCCGCCAGCAGCCAAAGGCCGCACAGGACCGCGGTGACGACGAAGACCGCCTGCCCGCCGAAGCGCTGCGCCACGAGGCCGCCCAGCGCGCCACCGAAAAAGAGGCCCAGCGACTGCGTGGTGTTGTACACGCCCAGCGCCAGGCCCTTGCTTTGCGGCGGCGCGATCCGCGACACCAGCGAAGGCAGCGCCGCCTCCAGGACATTGAACACCACGAAGAAGACCAGCAGCAACGCGGCCAAGGCGACTAGGCCGGTCGGATGCAAGGCCAGCAGCGCCTGCACCACCGCCAACAGCGCCACCGACACCGCGAAGAGCGAGCGCAGCGCGCCGCGCCGCTCCGCCGCGTTGAGCGGCGGCATCATCAGCGCGAACGACACCAGCACCACCGGCAGGTAGACCTTCCAGTGCTCCGGCAGCGGCAGGCCGGCCGATTCGACCAGCCAGCTGGGCACGACCACGAACATGGCCATCTGCACCGTGTGCAGCACGAAGATGCCGAAGTTCAGCCGCAGCAGGTCCGCGTCGAAGACGATGTCCCGCTTGCGCAGCGGGCGGCCGGCGGCCGTGAGCGAGCTGGTCGTGGCGCCGGCCTTGGCGGCGCCCGTGGCAAGGGTTGCGGCGGGTGGCGCGCCTTCGCCTTGGGCAGCGGCGGCGGCCAGCGCGGCGCCCTCGTCCGTCATGGTCTGCGGCTCCACACGGCGCTCGGCCGCCCCGGGCACCCCTGCGTGGGCCAACGCGGCGGCTTCGGCCTGCGCGGCGCGCTGCACCTCGGCGGCGGCTTCCTGCACGGACGGGACCACCCACGCCACCACCGCCACCGCGGCCAAGGCGGACAGCCCGGTGAGCACGAACAGGCCCGTCATGCCGATGACCGCGTAGAGCAGCGGGGCGCCCACGAGCGAAATCGCGAAGGCCAGACCGATGGAGCCGCCGACCATCGCCATGGCCTTGGTGCGTTGGGAGTCGCGCGTGGCGTCGGCCACGAAGGCCGTCACCGCGGCCGAGATGGCGCCGGCGCCCTGGATGGCGCGGCCCACGATGGTCCAGCCGACGTCCGTGGCCGCCGCCGCGATGAAGCTGCCCGCGGCGAACACCAGGAGCCCTGCGATGATCACCGGCTTGCGGCCGAAGCGGTCGGAGGCCGCGCCCACCGGGATCTGCAGCACGCCCTGGGTCAGGCCGTAGATGCCCAGCGCGAGCCCCACCAGCATGGCGTTGTCGCCGCCGGCCAGGTCGCGAGCATGCACCGCGAAGACAGGCAGGATGAGGAACAGGCCCAGCATGCGCAGCGCGAAGATGGAGGCGAGCGTGCTGGAGGCGCGCAATTCGCCGCGGGTCATGCGAAGCGCGGGGTCGGTCGACCGGCGACGGTCGGTGCGGGCGGACGGCACGTGGAGGCAGGCGTGGGGGCGCAGGTGGGGACGGCCAGACCGACTGCGGAAGACGACCGCGGGCCAGGTGCGCTGGCGCAATTCGATATGATACCAAGTTCGCCTTCGCGGCCGTCTGCCCACGCGCCCCTCCACGCCTTCGCGCGGCCCGCCGTTTCGTGCGTGGCCGCCGGGCCTTCCTGCTCGGTGCATGAACCTCATCCGCATTCGCGGCGCACGCACGCACAACCTCAAGAACGTCGACCTGGACCTGCCGCGGGAGCGGCTGGTGGTGGTCACCGGGCTGTCGGGCTCGGGAAAGAGCTCGCTGGCCTTCGACACGCTCTACGCCGAAGGCCAGCGGCGCTACGTGGAGAGCCTGTCGGCCTACGCGCGGCAGTTCCTGCAGCTGATGGACAAGCCCGAGGTCGACCTGATCGAAGGGCTGTCGCCGGCGATCGCGATCGAGCAGAAGGCGACCAGCCACAACCCGCGCTCCACCGTCGGCACGGTCACCGAGATCCACGACTACCTGCGCCTGCTGTTCGCGCGGGCCGGCACGCCCTATTGCCCGGACCACCCCGACCAACCGCTGGAGGCGCAGAACGTCTCGCAGATGGTCGACACGGTCCTGGCCATGCCCGAAGGCGCGCGGCTCATGGTGCTGGCGCCGCTGGTGTCGATGCGCAAGGGCGAGCACGCCGACCTGATGGAGGACCTGCGCGCGCGCGGCTTCGTGCGGGTGCGGGTGCGCAGCGAGCACCTGGGCCAGTCCGCGAACGAGGCGGCCGAGGCGGTGGCGGAACGCGGCCGCGTGCTGGAGCTGGGCGAGATGGAGCCGCTGGCCAAGGCCAAGCGCCACTCCATCGACGTCGTGATCGACCGCGTGAAGGTGGCGCCCACCATCGGGCAGCGGCTGGCCGAGTCCTTCGAGACGGCCTTGAAGCTGGCCGATGGCCGCGCGATCGTCGCGGACATGGACTCGGGGCGCGAAACGGCGTTCTCCAATCGATTCGCGTGTCCGATTTGCGCGCGCTCCCTGCCGGAGCTGGAGCCGCGCGTGTTCTCGTTCAACAACCCGGCCGGCGCTTGCCCGGAATGCGACGGCCTGGGGCACGTGAGCTTCTTCGATCCCAAGCGGGTGGTGCATTTCCCCGACCTCAGCCTGGCTTCGGGCGCGGTGCATGGCTGGGACCAGCGCAACGCCTTTGCCTTCGGGCTGCTGCAGAGCCTGGCGGCGCACCGCGGCTTCGACCTGGACACGGCGTGGAAGGACTTGCCCGAGGACGTGCAGCGGCTGGTGCTGCACGGCTCGGGCGACGAGGCCATCGCCTTCGACTATCCGGCCGAGCGCGGCCGCAAGATGCGCCGCGAGCATCCCTTCGAAGGCGTGCTGCCCAACCTGGCGCGGCGCCACAAGGAGACGGACAACGCGCAAGTGCGCGAGGAGCTGGCCAAGCTCATGAGCGTGCGCACCTGCCCGGTGTGCGAGGGCACGCGACTGAAGGCCGAGGCGCGGCACGTGCGCGTGGGCGCCCGCGGCGAGGACCGCACCATCAGCGAGATCGGCGGCTGGTCGCTGCGGCGCACGCGCGACTGGTTCGGCGCGCTGCGCCTGCCGGGGTCCAAGGAGGCCATCGGCGCGCGCATCGTGCGCGAGATCGGCACGCGGCTGGCGTTCTTGGTGGACGTGGGCCTGGACTACCTGTCGCTGGACCGCTCGGCCGACACGCTGTCGGGCGGCGAATCGCAGCGCATCCGGTTGGCGTCCCAGATCGGCTCGGGACTGACCGGCGTGATGTACGTGCTGGACGAGCCCTCCATCGGGCTGCACCAGCGCGACAACGACCGGCTGATCGAGACGTTGAAGCGGTTGCGCGACCTGGGCAACTCGGTGATCGTGGTCGAGCACGACGAGGACGCGATCCGCGCCGCCGACTACGTCGTGGACATGGGGCCCGGCGCCGGCACCGCAGGTGGGCGCGTGATCGCGCAGGGCACGCCCGACGAGATCGAGTCCCACCCGGAGTCGCTCACCGGCAAGTACATGGCCGGCGTGCTGCGCATCGAACTGCCCAAGAAGCGCATCGCCCCGCGCGAGGACGACTGGCTGGTGGTGCGCAACGCGCGCGGCAACAACCTGAAAGGCGTGGACCTGCGCGTGCCGGTGGGCCTGTTCGTGTGCGTCACGGGCGTGTCGGGCTCGGGCAAGTCGACGCTGATCAACGACACGCTGCACCCGGCGGTGTCGCGCCACCTGTACGGATCCAGCACCGAGCCGGCGCCGTTTGAGGCCATCGAAGGGCTGGACCGCTTCGACAAGGTGATCAACGTCGACCAGAGCCCGATCGGCCGCACGCCGCGCAGCAACCCGGCGACCTACACGGGACTGTTCACGCCGATGCGCGAGCTCTTCGCCGAGACGCCGATCGCCCGCGAGCGCGGCTACGGCCCGGGGCGCTTCTCCTTCAATGTGAAGGGCGGGCGCTGCGAGACCTGCGAAGGCGACGGCGTGCTGCGCGTGGAAATGCACTTCCTGCCCGACGTCTACGTGCCTTGCGACGTCTGCCACGGCAAGCGATACAACCGCGAGACGCTGGAAGTGGCCTACAAGGGCAAGAACATCGCCGACGTGCTGGAGCTGACCGTCGCGCAGGCGACCGAGTTCTTCTCGGCGGTGCCGGCCATCGCCCGCAAGCTGCAGACGCTGACCGACGTGGGCCTGGGCTACATCCGACTGGGGCAGGCGGCCACGACACTTTCGGGCGGCGAGGCCCAGCGCGTGAAGCTGTCGCAGGAGCTGTCCAAGCGCGACACCGGGCGCACGCTGTACATCCTGGACGAGCCGACCACCGGGCTGCACTTCGCCGACATCGCGCTGCTGCTGACGGTGCTGCACCAGCTGCGCGACCACGGCAACACGGTGGTCGTGATCGAGCACAACCTGGACGTGATCAAGACCGCCGACTGGGTGATCGACCTGGGGCCGGAGGGCGGCGCGGGCGGCGGGACGATCGTCGCGCAGGGCACGCCCGAGCAGGTGGCGGCGGACGAGGCGAGCCACACGGGGCGGTACCTGCGGCCGTTGCTGGCCAAGGGACGCACCAAGTTGCCGGGTGGTCGGGCCGCGGTAGGATGAGCGCCATGGACTTCCCGCCGCTTTCGGTCACGTTTGCACGGCGCGCTGCCGAGGCCACCGCGCAAGGCCGTTCGGTCGCGCGCGACGTGCTCGCGCGCCTGCGCGAAGCCGGCGTGTCCGCCAGGCTGATCGGCTCGGCGGCGCGCGGGGACATGCATGCCGCGTCCGACATCGATATCTTGGTGCTGGATCGGGGCGGCGTGCCGGCATTGCAGGTCGTTGAGGTGGCGGAAACGGCGGCCGAGGGGCGCCGCAAGGTCGACGTGGTCTTCGCCGAATACACCCGGCCGGAGGCGGTCCGATGGATGCTCGGCGAGTCGCTCGATGAATCCGATCTTCATCGCGGTTGAGGATCGGCTGCGCGCCGCCGAGCGCGAGCTTGCCACGATCGGCGACATGATCGCCTGGTTCGATGATGCAGAAGCGCGGATCGCTTCGACGTCGGCGGCCAGCCGCATCGCTCGAACCGTCTCGATCGCGAGCGAAGTGGAAGCCGCCTACAACGGCATCGAGACCGCGCTGGAGCACTTGCTGCGGGCGATCGATGGGTCCGTCCCACAAGCGAGCGATTCGCATGCGGCCCTGCTCGCGCAGGCCGCCAATCCCAATCCTGGCGTTCGACCGGCAGTGATCGGCACGGACACCCGCGCACTGCTCGACCGGCTACGACGTTTCCGGCACGTGGTCCGTCATGGCTACGGCTCGCAACTGGAGCTCGGCCCAGTCCTCGAGAATCTCGAAACGCTCACGCAGGCGCTGCCTCGGGTGCGCCAGGATGTCGATGCCTTGAGGGCGGCGCTGGAGCCGCCGCCCGCGTCACCCGGATAGGTCAACCCACGACCCGCAGGCAGCGCGCAGCGGGGTCGATCTCCACGGTCGCCCCATGCGGCACTTCCTTGGTCACATCGACATCGAAGCCCGCCAGCATGGTCACGCCGCCGAAGGCCGCGCCCTGCACCAGGATCGGGTTGACGCTGTTGAACACCAGCGCCAACGGCACGATCCCACGGGAAGCCATCTCGCGCAGCATCCAGGCGCTGGCCACGCCGCCCTTGGCCGTGTCGAGCACCAGGATCCGCCCGGCGTAGGACTGCCCGGCCAGCTTGTGCGCCGGGCGCGAGAACACGCCCTTGAGGCGGTCCAGGTCGTAGCGCGCCGAGAAGCCGTCGCTGGCGACCAGCGCCGTGCCGCGCACCGTCTGCCCGATGGCGTGCCGCGCGATCCACTGCTGCGCGCTCATGTCAGCCTCCCCGTTTCCGCCGCGTCCACGCAGCGCTCCATCGACGCGAGCATCGGCACGTAGCCGTAGCCGCCCAGGATGTTCACCAGCTTGGCGCTGTTGGTGGCCAGGCGCTTCCAGCCGTTGGCTTCGGCGATCTCGCGGGCGTAGGACTGGTAGAAGCACATGCCCGACAGCACCTGGCCGCCGGCCGCCTCGATGCGTTCGGTGATGCCCATCCGGTCGGCGTCCGGCTTGACCTGGGGGCTGGTGACCGCCAGCAGCGGGCGCGCGAAGCGGCGCCCGTCGCACAGCGCGGCCAGGTCCCGCAACTCGTAAAGGCTCAGTTGCGGCGCCGAGAACACGACCACGTCGACCTGGTCGTCGACCGCGTAGCCCTGCTGCAGCGCGTCGATCTCGGCCCGGCCGACGCGGTGCGCCAACGGCAGCCGGTCGCCGCCCACGTCCGACAGGCGTTGTGCTTCCGGCGTGATGCCGACCAGATGGAAGAGCGCGATCGAGCCGAAGCTGGCCATCGCGGCGCCGAAATGCTTGAGCGCGTCCGACCCCGGCGCACCCTCCAGGCCTTCCACCACGGGCACCGACCAGTAGTTGCCCGCCAGGCGCCCGATCACGCCGCCGAGCGCGCCCCAGTCGTTGAGCGTGCGCGGCGTGTGATCGACGCGGATGCGGACGGTGGCCTGGCGCTGCGCGTCCAGGTGGAAACCGTAGCGCGGCGTGCGGCCGGTGAGGCCCGCCGCCAGTGCCGAGGGGCCGCCTTCGAAGTTGGAGCGCGCGCCGCACACGGAGTTCGAGTAGATGACCACGCCCGTGTCGCCGAAGGCGACGTGCTCGCCGCGCACCGGCGCCTGGATCGTCTGGTAGTTGATGCAGGTGTCGGTCATCGACACGCCCAGCTTCGTGAAAGCCAGCACCGTGCGCCGCTCCAGCCCGACCATCCAGTCGGCCTGCTTGAGCATCCCGGCCTTGGCGAAGTCGGTGCCGCGCGGATCGGTGATCGTGGGGATGCGCACCATGGTGCGGCCGATGCGCTCGTCGGCGAGCGACTCCAGCCAATCGACGCCCGAGGGCCCGAGGCTCTCGGTGTCGGCCATGATGTGCGCCTGCGTCACCGGCACGAAGTCGTCAGCACCGAAGAATCGCCCCACCGCGACCTGGTGCTCGAGCGCCTGCTTCGGCACGGGGCCTTGCTCGCCGGCGAGGATCGCCTGCTCTTCGTCGTTCAGTCTCATCTCGATCGTCTTCCGGTGTCCTGCCGTTCCGAATGCCCTGCGGGTGGTGCTCGCCGGTGCCTTGGTCAGTCGAGCGAGGCGCCGGAATCCTGCACCGCCTTGCCCCACTTGCCGAGCTCGGCGCGCTGGAAGTCGGCGAAGGGCTCTCGCCCGGCAGCCGGCTGCACGCCGATGTTGCCGAGCCGCTCGCGGAATGCGTCGGAGCGGACGATGCGTTCGAACTCGGCGCGCAAGGTGGCGAGCACGGGCGCGGGGACACCCGCCGGCGCGAACACCGCCCACCACGCGGTGGCCTCGAAGTCGCGCAGGCCGGCTTCCGCCATCGTCGGCACCTGCGCGAGCACGGCTGCGCGCGCGCGGCTGCTGACGGCCAGCGCGCGCAGCTTGCCCGCCTGCACGTGCGGCAGCACCGATTGCACCGGGTCGAACATCAACGGGATCTGCGCGCCGAGCAGGTCCGACACCGCAGGCGCGCTGCCCTTGTAGGGGATGTGCTTGAGCTCGATGCCGGCCGCCTTGGCGAACATCTCGCCCACCAGGTGGCCGGGCGTGCCGTTGCCCGCGCTGCCGTACAGGATGCCGTCGGGCTGGCGCTTGGCGGCGGCGACCAGGTCGGCGACCGTCGACCAGCCCGTGGACGGGTGACACACCAACGCGACCGGAGCAGTGGCCGCCAAGCCAAGCGCCGCGAAGTCCTTGACCGGGTCGTAGGACAGCTTGCGGTACAGCGCCGCGTTGATCGCGTGGGTGCCGACCGTGCCCATCAGCAGCGTGTAGCCGTCGGCGGGCGCCTTGGCGACGGCATCCGCGCCGATCGAGCCGCCCGCGCCGCCGCGGTTGTCGACGACGACTTGCTGCTTGAGCGCTTCGCCCAGCAGCTGCGCCAGTGGGCGCGCGACGATGTCCGTGGGGCCGCCCGGCGGGAAGGGCACGACCAAGCGCAGGGGCCGGGTCGGAAACGCCTGCGCGCGTCCCGTGCGGGTCGTTGCCGACAAGACGGCGGCCGCGCCAACCTGCAGCAGCGTGCGGCGCGATGCGCTCGCGACGCCACGAGACGGTGGGTGCGCCGGCGGCTCGAAAGTAAACGTGCTTTTCATCGTCGGACTCCTTCCTTTGTCTTTCCACGCGGCACCGCGTCGACGCGGTGGACGGCCGCCGCCAGCGCGAGCGGCCCCTGCACGCCTAGACGGAACTCGAACCGGTCGGGCACGATCTGGATGCGCATGAATTCGCAGGGCACACCGGCCGCGGTCGACGAGCGGCGCTCCATGACCAGCACCTGTCGTTCGCTGCGCGCAAGGCCCAGCAGCCGTGCGACGCTCGCCGCTGCGCGCTGGCTTCGGATCACGACCTCCGCCCGCGCCACCGGCGTGCCGAGGAAACCCTCGACGATCTGGTAGACCGTCAGGCGCTCGGCCCGCGCGCGCCCGATCGCGGCGGCCGCTTGCGGGAGCCACGCGGTCACGAGCGCGAACGGGCGGCCGTCGACGGCGTAGAGGCGCTGCAGGCGAACGGGAAGGTCGAGGTCCGCTGGCGGGCCGCCGTCGTGCGCGGCAGCGGCGACGATGCCGCCACCGGCACGGCCGTCAGCCGAGAACTCGAGCAGCCGCGTTTGCGGCTCGATGCCCTGACCGACCAGCGCGTCGCGGAAGCCCTGCAGCGCGTCCAGGTCGTGGCGCACGACCGGCCCGAGCACGAAGGTGCCTTTGCCGCGGCGGGCCGCCACCTTGCCCTGGCGCTGCAGCAGCCCGATCGCCTGGCGCACCGTGACACGGCTGACGCCATGGATGGCGATCAGCTCGGCCTCGCTGGGAAGGCGCGCGCCGGGCGCCAGCCGCCCCGAATCGATCGCCTGCTGCAGCCGCGAGGCCAGTTGGCGATAGAGGGGATCGAGGCTGTCGCGGTCCAGCTCGGTGACGCGTGGCATGAAGGGGACGAGGACGAGTTGTATTAGAAGGTATCAAGACATGCCAGCGGCTGGCAAACTCCAGAGACCCCAAAGATTTCTCGATTCGGACGGCGCGCATGGACGACCCCACAGGCAACGAGATGGTTCCAGCCACGAACCAACCCCTGGCCGGCAAAGTCGCCTTGGTCACCGGCGGCGCCGGCGGCATCGGCGCGGCGATCTGCGAGGCGCTGGCCGCGCAGGGCGCCGCGGTGCTGGTGGGCTACAACACGTCGCGCGACGCGGCGGCCTTGCTCGCCGAGCGACTGCCGCACGTGGCCGCCCCGCACGCCGCGCTGGCCGTGCCGGTCACCGATAGCGCCGCGCTGGCGGCGCTGGCCGCGCACATCGAAGCCCGCCACGGCCGGCTCGACATCCTGGTCAACTGCCACGGCACGACGCGCTTCGTCCCGCATGCCGACCTGGACGCGCTCGACGACGCGCTCTTCGACCAGGTGATGGCCACCAACGTGCGCGGCGCCTTCGCCACGGTGCGGGCGCTGCGCAAGTTGCTGGAGCGCGATGGCGACGGGCTGGTGGTGAACATCTCGTCGATCGCCGCCACGCTGGCGATGGGCAGCAACGTGGCCTATTGCGCCTCGAAGGCCGCGCTGGACAACATGACCAAGTCGCTGGCCCGTGCGCTGGCGCCGGCGATCCGCGTCGTGTCGGTGCAGCCGGGGCTGGTGCAGACCGAGTTCGTCAAGGCGTTCGATCCGGCCTGGATCGAGAACTACATGCGCAGCACGCCGCTCAAGCGCATGGTGCCGCCGGGCGACATCGCCGCGGCGGTGATCGCGGTGGCCACCACGCTCAAATCCCTCACCGGAACGATCTTGCCGGTCGATGCGGGGCGCACGCTGGGCTGAGGCGCGCGGTCCCAGGGGCTGCCGACCTTGGGCACCGCCTGGGCGCCGGGCGCGTCTGGACACCTGTCGGCGGCATGCAGGCGCCCGAATTGCATGCGGCATTGCGTCGGCAATCGCCCATCCGCCACGAGATCACGCCCCATGCGAATCCGCCCCGTCCTGCTGCTCGCCATCGCCCTTCCCGCCCTGGTGACGTCCTGCGGCGCGGAAGCGCAATCCGGCGGGCGCGCCGCCGGCGCCCCCCTCGAGACGCGCGCGCCCAACGCCGAAGGGCAGAAGCCGGCCTTCCCGGGACAGACGCGCGCGCCTGCGCTCAAGTCCGACGTCGCCTTCGACGTGACGGTGGTGGCACGCGGACTGGACCGCCCGTGGGCGGTGGAGGCGCTGCCGGAGGGAGACCTGATCATCACCGAGAAGGGCGGCCAAATCCGCATCGTCCCGGCGCGCGGGGGAGGCCCCGCGGCACCGATCGCCGGCGTGCCGCCGGTGGACGCGCGAGGCCAGGGCGGATTGCTCGACATCGCCCTGTCGCCTTCGTTCGCCACCGATCGGACGGTGTTCTGGAGCTTTACCGAACCGCGTGACAGCGGCAACGGCACCAGCGTGGCGCGCGGCGTGTTGTCTTCGGACCGCAGCCGGCTGGAGCAGGTGCAGGTGATCTTCCGCGCCATGCCGAGCTACGCGAACAACATGCACTTCGGCTCGCGGCTGGCCTTCGGGACCGACGGCCTCCTTTACGTGACCCTGGGTGAACGGTCCGATCGCGGCATGCGACCGCACTCCCAGCGCCTGGACAGCCACCTGGGCAAGATCGTGCGGATCCGCCCGGACGGATCGGTGCCGCCCGACAACCCCTATATCGGCAAGCAGGGCGCGCTGCCCGAGATCTTCTCGATCGGCCACCGCAACGTGCAGGCCGCGGCCATGGATGCGGCCGGGCGGCTGTGGGTGGTCGAGCACGGCACCCGTGGCGGCGACGAGTTGAACCTGGTGCGGCGCGGGCTCAACTACGGCTGGCCCGAAGTGGCCTACGGCGAGGAGTATTCCGGCGCCCCGATCCCCGACGCGACCACGCAGCGCGAGGGCACCGAGCAACCCGTGTATTACTGGGACCCGGTCATCGCGCCCTCGGGCGCGCAGTTCTACAGCGGCGACGCCTTCCCGTCGTGGCGCGGCAGCCTCTTCACCGGCGCCCTCAAGGACCAGCGCCTGGTGCGGCTGGTGCTGGACGGCGAACGCGTGGTGGGGGAGGAGCACCTGCTGGGGGATCGCAATCAGCGCGTGCGCGACGTGCGGCAAGGGCCCAACGGCGCGCTGTACGTCGTCACCGACCAAGGCGAGCTCTGGCGGCTGTCGCCGCGACGCTGACGCGACGCCCGCTACCGCGACGCCCGCTACCGCGCGCGGGGCCGGCCGTAGGACTTGAAGCGTTCGATCACGCGCGCCATTTCGTCGGCGCCGAGGAGCGCCGGCTCGCCCACCGAAAGCGACACCGCGTACGCCCGCGCCAGCGCTTCCACTTCGACCGCCAACGCCAGCGCGTCCGACAGCGCGGCCGCGCCGTGCCCGCGCCCCAGCGCGATCACTCCGTGGTGCGCCAACAGGCAGGCCCGTCGCGCGTCGAGCGCCTGGACGACGGCGTCCGACAAGGCCTGGGTTCCGAACGTCTCGTACCGGGCGCAACGGATGTCGGGCCCGCCCGCGGCCGCCACCATGTAGTGGAAAGGCGGGATGCCGTCGCGCTGGACACGCGGCAGGCAGGCCAGCGCGGTGGCGTGCGTGGAATGCGTGTGCACGATGGCGGCGGCATCCGCGCGGTGTCGATAGCAGTCACGGTGGAAGCGCCATTCCGACGACGGCAGGCACGCACCGTCCGCATCGGTCTCGTCGGTCGCGTCCAGTGGCATCCAAGCCAGGTCCGCCGGCTCGGCCTCTTCGTAGGGCAGGCCAGACGCGGTCACCACGAAGCCCGGGCGATCGGCGCGTGTCCATCGCATCGAGACGTTGCCGGACTTGCCGTGATTGATGCCGAGCCCGTTCATGCGTCGCGCGCAGTCTAGGACGGCTCGGCGCGCGTCGGCCTCGCCGGCGAGGCCGCTCATCCACCGACCGCCTGCGTCGCCCGCGCGGCCGGCACCCGCTCCGGGAACATCGACGCCAAGCCTTCGCGGCTGGCCGCGCACGGGCCGCGCTCGGTGACCAGGCCCGTGACCAGGCGCGCCGGCGTCACGTCGAAGGCTGGGTTGTGCGCGGCGCTGCCGGCCGGCACCAGGCGCACCTCGGCCACGCGCGACGCCTCTTCCAACAGCCCCACGGCATGGGTGAGCTCGCGTGCGTCGCGCGCTTCGATGGGAATGGCGTCGCCGTCATCGATGGCGAAGTCGATGGTGGGCGATGGGCACGCCACCCAGAAGGGGATGCCGCAATCCTGGGCGGCCAGCGCCTTGAGATAGGTGCCGATCTTGTTGGCGACGTCGCCGTTGGCCGCGACGCGGTCGCAACCGACGATGGCTGCGTCCACCCGGCCCTGGCGCATCAGCAGGCCACCCGCGTTGTCCGCGATCACGGTGTGCGGCACGCCCGCGTCGGCGAGCTCCCAGGCCGTGAGCGAGGCGCCCTGGTTGCGCGGCCGGGTCTCGTCGACCCAGACATGCAGCGGAACGCCCGCGGCATGCAGCAGGTAGATCGGTGCCAGCGCGGTGCCCAGCGCCACGGTGGCCAGCCGGCCCGCGTTGCAGTGCGTGAGCAGCTGCAGCGGACGGCCGGGCCGGGCCAGGGGCCGGAGCAGGCGGGCGCCGTGATCGCCGATCGCGCGATTCAGCGCCACGTCCTCTTCGACGATGGCGCAAGCTTCCGCGCGAGCGGCAAGCGCGCGCGCCGCGGGCGCGAGCGGCAGCACGCGGTCACGCACGCGGTCGAGCGCCCATCGCAAGTTGACCGCGGTGGGACGGGTGGCGGCCAACGCGGCGTGCGCGCGCTCGAGCGCGGCGTCGGTCGCGTCGTCGGCCAGCGCGAGCGCCAGGCCCCACGCGCCGACGGCGCCGATCAGCGGCGCGCCCCGGACCTGCATGGTGCGGATGGCATGGGCGCAGTCTTCGGCCGATGCCAGGCGGATCTCGACGTGCTCGAAGGGCAGCCGTGCCTGGTCGAGGGTGCGGGGCATGCCCTCGGCGTCCAGCCAGAGCGTGCGAACCGGGTCGGGGAAAGGGGGCGCGCCGCGGTCGGCGGGAACGCGGGGGTGCGGGGTCATCGGGCGGTGCTGGCGGTGGGCGCGACGCGGAAGCGGAACTCGGGGTACAGGTTGCCGTCGCGCCAGCGCACCGCGATCACTTCGCCTTGCGCGGGGAACACGTCGACCAGCGCCGAGATGTTCACTTGGTGCGTGACCATGGCGACGAGACGCGGCGGCGCGATCCGCGCGATCTCGACGCGGACCGCGGCGGTCTGCGCATCGGCCCGCGAGCGCTCGCCGAAAAAGGAATTCAGCGGCGGCCAGGGCCGGGGCTCGCCGAAGGCCAGCCGGGCCGTGTCCAGGCAGCGGCACCAGGCGCTGGAGCGGACCTCGTCGATGCGCACGCCGCGCGTGCGCAACGCCTGGCCCAGCGCGGCCGCTTCCGAGCGCCCTGCGGCCGACAGGTTGCGCTGCGTGGCGCAGTCGTCGACCGTGAAGCCGGGCGGATCGCCCGTGCCCGGATCGGTGGTGGCGTGCCGGATCAGCAGTGCGTAGCCGCCGGGGGCGAGCCGGCGGGCGGCCTCGTCCACGGACACCTCCAGCACCGGCAAAGCATGCGCGGGCGCGACACCCCACCCCGGACCCAGCAACGCGAGCAGCGCTGCGAGCACCAGCAGGACGATCGATGCGGGGCGTGGGCCCATCAGTCCCCCAACTCGCCGATCTTGCGGCGGTCGCGCTTGGTGGGCCGGCCCTGGATGGCCTGGGCCGGCTCGACGAACAGTCGCCTGCGCTCGCGCTGCGCTTCGCGCTTGGCGATGCTGTCTTTGGTTTCCTCGTAGAGCAGGCGTGCCTCGGGGGCGCCGCGGCGCTGGTCGGACAGCGCCTGGACCATCACCAGTTGCTCGACGTCGCCGATGCGCACTGTGACGCGTTCGCCGATCTTCAGGTTGCGCGCGGGCTTGACGCGCTCGTCACCGACCAGCACGCGGCCGCGCTCGATGGCGTCCTGCGCGAGGCTGCGCGTCTTGAAGAAGCGCGCAGCCCACAACCACTTGTCGATACGGACGTCGTCCAACCTCAGGCATCCTCGCGGCGAGCCGCGCGGGCCGGTGCCCGCGGTCAGCCGGTGAATCTTACCCGGCTGACGACCGGCACCCCGTTCACGAAACGCCCGCGCACCTCGGCGCGGACGCCGTCGCCCAAGTCCCGCAGGCCCCGGTTGCCCGGGACGAACTGCACCAGCTCGGGCAGCGTGAAGCGCAGCCCCGCCAAGTCGAAGGAGGCGGGCTCCAGGAAGTTGCTCACCACGCCCGTGAACTCGAAGCGCGCCCCCTGGGCGGTGTCCTCGGTGACGACGCTGCGCGCCACCACGCGCTGGTCCATCCAGAACCCGGTGGCGACGGCTTTCACGCCGTTGCGCAGCCGCCCCGCCACGGCCGCGTCCAGGCCGGCGCCCGAGGCGTCCACGCGCACGCCCGACACCTTGAAGTCCGACACTGAACGGAACGCGCCGATCGGCCCCTCGACCTTGGTGGCGATGTCGCGCGTGAACCCGAAGGGCGCTTCGACGGCCAGCGACGCCGCGTTCACCGTGCCGGACGCCGGCAGTTGCGTGCTCTCGACGACCAGCACCTGCCCTTCGGCCACGGGCCCGGCGGCCAGCGGGGTGCCTGCATAGGAGACCGTCAGGCTGCCGATGCGGAACCGGCGCGCGCCCGCGTCGAGCGCCGTCACCACGCCACGTGTCTTGAAAGGAAGCCCGCCCGCTGCCGGCCGCGCCACGGCCGCCAGGCGGAATGCGAACAGTGGCTCGCCGACCTCGCCCGCGATGCCGTAGACCTCGACGTAGTCGCCCACGCGCAGTGCCGAAAGCCCGGGGAACGGATCGAGCACGGTGGCCCCATCCACCTGCACCTGGACGCCTCCGATGCGCAACAGCCCCGTCGCGGCATCGATCGACTCGATCGGGGCGCGGATCTCGCCGAAAGCCCGCACGCTGGCGGCCGCGCCCGTGATGCCGTCGGCTTCCATGCGGCCCTGCACTTCGACCAGCATGCCCAGGCGCAAGTCGCCCTGCGCCACCGATGCGCGGTCCTCGGTGGCGAGGCGGGCGCCCGCGATGTCGAAGCGCACGCCCGACACCACGACGCTGCCGAAGCCCGTGATGGGCCCGACGACCACGGCACCGGGGCGCACGGGAAGCGGTGCCGGGTCGGTGGGCGCTGCAGCCGGATCGAGCGGGGCCGGCGCGGGAGGCTGCCCCGGTCCAGGCGCCGGCACCGGCGAGGGTGCGGGGCCGGGCGCGGGCCACGGGGCCGGGGCCCCCGGCTCGCCGCCGACCACGCCCTGGCCGTCCTGCGGCATCGGTCCGGTGCCGCCGGTGCCCACGCCACCCTCGGCGCCGCCGCCACAGCCCGCCGCGGTGCCCGAGCCCGCGACCACCGCGAGCCAGCCCAGCGTGCGTCGGCGGGTCCAGTGTGAATTCATGTGCGCTCCCCGCCTTCGGGATCGTCCGCCCCGGCGCCGACGCCGCCATTGGACGGACGCCCTGGTCGGGGCTCGCTGTAGAAGTACATCCCGACCCGCAGCCGCATCGCCTGGGGCCGGTCTTCGCGCAAGAATACCTCGCGGTCGACTTCGACCATGCGCTCGGCGCTGGGGACCATCTGGCGGATCAGGCGCAGCCACGCGCCTCGGGCCTGGTCTTGCAAGCGGTTGGCGGATTCGGCCGTGAGCCCGTCGGCGAACATGCTCTGCTCGAGGAAGGGCGGCGAGCGACCCAGCGTGTTGGCGACGGCCGCGGCCAAGTGGTCGTGGTTGCTGTCGCGCATGAACGCGAGCATGCGTTCCAGTTCCCGCGAAGGCACGAAGCGCTCGGTGCGCAGCTCCACCCGGTCGTCCGGCGTGATCGCCACCATGCCCAGGCGCAGCAGCGAGTCCAGGATGGCGCGGGGGTGGACGTCGGAGGTGACGCCGCGAGCCAGCGATTCGAAGGTCGAGGCCGACGCGGCATCGGGCGCCGTCGCGCGCATGAGGGGACGGGGTCGACCGGCTTCGTCGAGGTACGCCGGATCGGTGATCCAGCGCGTGAAGACCTGCGATTCCAGCGAAGGCTCGGCCGCGGCCTCGGGCACGCCGCGCTGCTGGCTCAGCCGATTGACGTCCTTGCGGTGCAGGCCGGTGGTGACCGACAGCAGGCTGGCGTTGATGCGCCGGCCTTCGGCGCGCAACTCGGCTTCGGCGACGTCCAGCGAAACCACCTTGAGCAACTCGGACAGCTGCTGGAACTTCACGCCGTGCGCCATCGACAGACGCACGACCGGCCGCAGCAACACCCGCAATGTGGCGAGAACGCGCTGCTGGAGCGCCGAGGCGGTGACCCGATCATCCATTTGCGCGCATTTTCCCATCTTCCGGCGTTTTGCGACGCATATACCCAAGCGCGGTTGTCTGGACGGTCGGGCGGCCACGTCCGATGGCCGGCCCGGGCGGCTCCGATGGGCATCGCCAGCCGCTCCGACGGGCGGTGTCTGCTATGGTCGGGGCCTGCCCACTTCCTGCGGCGCGAGTTCCGCCCTGCCCATGTCCGTGCCCCCCAGCGAGCGCTACTTCGAAGACTACGAGGTCGGCGTGCCGGAAGAGTTCGGCGCCTACGAGATCACGGAACGCGAGATCGTCGAGTTCGCCACCCGCTACGACCCGCAGTCCTTCCATCTGGACGCGGAAGCCTCCCGGGATTCGATCTTCGGCGGATTGATCGCCAGCGGCTGGATGACGGCCGGCGTGATGATGCGGCTGCTGTGCGACCACTATGTCTCGAAGACGTCGAGCATGGGCTCGCCCGGGGTGGACGAGCTGCGATGGCTGCAGCCGGTGCGCCCCGGCGACGTGCTGCGCGTGCGGATCACGCCGACCGAGGCTCGGCGCTCCACCAGCAAGCCCGACCGCGGCGTGGTGAAGTCCTTCACCGAGGTGCTGAACCAGCGCGGCGAGCCGGTGATGACGGTGCGCTCGATGGGCATGTACCGCTGCCGCGACTCGGCGGCGCGCAGCTGATGGCGCCCCGCACCGTGCGCGTGTGGTCGCGCCTGCTGCTGGGCGCGCTGGCCGCGGCCTTCGCCGTCACCGCGGCGGCGCAGGCCGCGTTCCCGTCCCGCCCGGTGCGGCTGGTGGTGCCCTACCCCGCCGGCGGCGGCATCGACCTGCTGGCCCGTGGGCTCGCGCAGCAGTTGTCGCAGCGCTGGGGCCAGCCGGTCGTGGTCGAGAACAAGCCGGGCGGCGGCACGCTGCCTGCCGCCCAGGACGTCGCCCGCGCGGCACCCGACGGGCACGTGATCCTGATGACGTCGGACTCGACGCTCACCATCAACCCGCACCTGTACGCCAAGCTGCCCTACGACCCGGTGCGCGACTTCGCGCCGGTCACCCAGCTCGTCTTCCTGCACCAGATGCTGTTGGCGAACACGGGGGTGCCGGCCGGAAACCTGGCCGAGCTGGTGGCGTTCGCGCGCGCCAAGCCCGGCGCGCTGGCCTACGGGTCCTACGGCAACGGCAGCCAGCCGCACCTTGCGATGGAGACCTTGAAGGCCGCCACCGGCATCGACGTGCTGCACGTGCCGTACAAGGGGATACCGCAGGTGCTGCCCGCGTTGATGGGCAACGAGGTGCAGCTCACGCTCTCCGGCGCCGCCTCGGGCGGCCCGCATCTGCGCGCCGGCCGGCTCAAGGCGCTGGCCGTGGGAGGCACGGGGCGGCTGCCGGCCTTCCCGGAGGTGCCGACCTTCGCCGAGCAAGGCTACCCGCAAGTGCCGGCGCAAGCCTGGTTCGGGCTGGTGGTGCCGGCGGCCACGCCCCGCGCGGCCATCGACCGCATCCAGCAGGACGCGCGCGCGGTGCTGACCGAGCCGGCTTTCCGCGAGCGCGAGGTCGACGCCAAGGGTTTCGCGCTGGTGGCGAGTTCGCCGGCCGAGTTCGCCGCCTTCATGCGCGAGGACAGCGTTCGCAACGCGCAGGCGGTGCGGCTGTCGGGGGCGAAGGCGGATTGAGCGCACCGGCCGGTCCCGCCGTCTGGAACGGCCTGGACCAGGCCACGCTCGACGCCGCCTACGACCAGGCGCGTTGGGCTCCGGACATGCAGGAGGTGCTCGACACGCGGCGTGCCGCCAGCGCGGCGGCGCTCGTGCGACTCGGCGCACCGCGGCGCCTGGCCTACGGCCCGGACCCGATCGAGCGCATCGACCTGTACGACCCCGCCGGAAGCGGCCGGCCGGCACCGCTGTTGCTCTTCGTGCACGGTGGCGCATGGCGTTCCGGTTGCGCGGCCGAGTACGCGTCGATCGCCGAGGCCTTCGTGCGGGTCGGGGTCCGTGTCGCGCTGCCCGACTTCGCCAGCGTGCTCGACACGGGGGGCGACCTGCGCCCGCTGGTGGGGCAGGTGCGCCGATCGATCGCCTGGTTGCAGCGCGAGGCGCCCGGCCTGGGCATCGACGCGGACGCGATCGTGGTCTGCGGGCATTCCTCCGGGGCGCACCTGGCGGCCGTCGCGCTGAGCGGTGGTGCGGGTGCGGGCGGGGGCGCGGGTAGCGGCGGGGCGGCCGGCCCAGGCGAGACCGCGCTCGAGGCGCCACGCGCTGCGCTGCTGGTGAGCGGCATGTACGACCTGGCGCCGGTGCGCCGGTCATCGCGCAGCCAGTACGTGGCCTTCGACGACGAGGTCGAGGAGCGCTTCAGCCCGATGCGCCACCTCGAGCGGCTGCGCATGCCGGTCACGGTCTCCTGGGGAACGCGCGAATCGCCGGAGTTCGTCCGCCAGTCACGGGACTTCGTGCGCGCGATCGAGGCGCGCGGGCAGCCGGTGCGCGCGATTCCACTGGCACGCGACCACTTCCGCATCCTCGAAGAGATCGAGCGCGGCGACGGCGTGCTTTTCCGCGAGATCCTCCGGATGCTGGGCCGACCGGTTCCGACGCCCGGGCCACGCCAGGAAGACGGCATCGCCTGAACCGCGCCCCGGCGATGCGGCCAGCGCGGTCAGCGCCAGCCCTCGGGCACCGCGCCGCTGCCTTGCCAGTCGTGCGTGTCGTCCAGCGCGGCATCCACGCCCGCGTCGAAGCGCCCGCTGCCGGCCGAAAGCGCATCGCTGGCCACATGCTGCATCGCGTACGCTTCCTCGGGCAGCAGCACCCGCGCGGCCACGCGCTGCATCGTCGCCGCGTAGGCGCCGTCGATGGCCAGCAGCGTCTCGCCCAGCGCCTGCGCCACTGCGGCATGCAAGTAGCCGGCGCCGAACTCGTCGACCACCGCCTGGCCAGCGGCGCGGCGCCAGGCCACCTGATGGCCCACCACCTCGAGCACGCGCGGCACCACGTCGTCGACGATCATGCGCCGGACGGCCAGGCTGGGCAGCGCACTGCGCGGGATTTTCGAACGCATCGGCAGCAGATGGGGACGGCGGGTGGCGGGGCAAGCCCCCGTCGGCGAGAGCCCGCGTCGATTCGATGCCGCTGCGGCTCAGTGGCCGGGGAAGTCCAGCAGCGCGTGGACCGTCAGGCCTTCCTTGCGCAGGCGGTCGCTGCCGCCCAGTTCGGGCAGGTCGATGATGGCGACGCACTCGACCACTTCGGCGCCCAGGCGTTTCAACAGCCGGGCTCCGGCCAGCATGGTGCCGCCCGTGGCGATCAAGTCGTCGACCAGCAGCACGCGCTCGCCGCCCGTGCAGGCGTCCACATGGATCTCCAGCGTGGCCTCGCCGTATTCGAGCGAATAGGACTCGGCCAGCGTCTGGTGGGGCAGCTTGCCCTTCTTGCGCAGCAGCACCAACCCGACGTTGAGCTCGCGCGCGATCAGCGTTCCCACGATCAGGCCACGCGCGTCGATGGCGGCGACGCGGTCGATGTGCTGGCCCAGGTAGCGCTGCGCCAGCGTGTCGGCCAGCACCCGCAGCGCGGCCGCGTCGGCCAGCAGCGTCGTGACGTCGCGGAAGACGACCCCCGGCTCGGGCCAGTCGGGAATCGAGCGGACGGTGCCCCGCAGGTACTCGAGCGTGTCCATCCGGGTCAGCGCGGCAGGGCCGAGTGCCCCGTGAGGAACTCGTCCACCGCCCTGGCGGCCTGCCGGCCCTCGCGGATCGCCCAGACCACCAGCGACTGGCCACGCCGCATGTCGCCCGCGGCGAAGACCTTGGGCTTGCTGGTGGCGTAGGCCCGCTCGCCCTCGGTGGCGGCGTGGGCGTTGCCGCGGTTGTCGCGCTCGATGCCGAAGGCGTCCAGCACGCCCGCCAGCGGCGACACGAAACCCATGGCGAACAGTACCAGGTCGGCGGGCATCTCGTATTCGCTGCCCGGCACCTCGCTCATCTTCATCTGGCCGGTCTTGTCGTCCTTCATCCACTCGACGCGCGCGGCCACCAGCGCCCGCACGTTGCCGTGCTCGTCGCCGCGGAAGGCCTTGGTGGTGACGGCCCAGTCGCGCTCGCAGCCTTCTTCGTGGGAGGACGAGGTGCGCAGCTTCACCGGCCAGTACGGCCAGGTGAGCTCCTTGTTCTCGGATTCCGGCGGCTGGGGCAGGAGCTCGAACTGGGTGACCGAGGCCGCGCCGTGCCGGTTGGAGGTGCCCACGCAGTCGCTGCCGGTGTCGCCGCCGCCGATCACGACCACGTGCTTGCCGGTGGCCATGATCTGGCCGTCGACCCCGTCGCCCGCGTTGACGCGGTTCTGCTGGGGCAGGAACTCCATCGCGAAGTGGATGCCCTTCAGTTCGCGGCCGGGCACCGGCAGGTCGCGCGGCTGCTCGGCACCGCCCGTGAGGACGACGGCGTCGAACTCGGCCTGCAGCTGCTCGGGCGAGACGGTCTCGCGCGCCAGGTTGGTCACGCCCGCGGCGGGCGGGGCCTTGCCCACGAACACGCCGGTGCGGAAGACCACGCCTTCGGCCTGCATCTGCTCGACGCGACGGTCGATGTGGCTCTTCTCCATCTTGAAGTCGGGGATGCCGTAGCGCAGCAGGCCCCCGACACGGTCGTTCTTCTCGAACACCGTCACGTCATGGCCGACCCGGGCCAGCTGCTGCGCGGCCGCCATCCCCGCGGGACCGGAGCCCACCACGGCCACGCGCTTGCCGGTCTTGGCCTTGGGCGGCTGCGGCACCACCCAGCCCTCTTCCCACCCCTTGTCGATGATCGCGTGCTCGATCGACTTGATGCCGACGGGGTCGGCATTGATGTTCAGCGTGCAGGCCGCCTCGCAAGGCGCGGGGCAGACGCGGCCGGTGAACTCGGGGAAGTTGTTGGTCGAGTGCAGCGTGTCGAGCGCGGTCTTCCAGTCCTGGCGGAACACCAGGTCGTTGAAGTCCGGAATGATGTTGTTGACCGGGCAGCCGCTCTGGCAGAACGGGATGCCGCAATCCATGCAGCGCGCGCCCTGCACCTTGGCCTCGTCGTCGCGCAGGCGCACGACGAACTCGCGCCAGTGCTTGAGCCGCGCGGGCGCGGGCTCGGCGGCTTCTTGCAGCCGTTGGAACTCCAGGAATCCAGTGACCTTGCCCATCGTCTCGTTCGCGTGTCGGTTGGCTATGGGATCAGGCGGCGGCCCGCTCGCGGCGGCTGCCCGGCTCGCCGCTGGCGGCACGCGCCGCGGCGGCCAGCTCGCGCAGCGCCCGTCGGTACTCGGTCGGCATGACCTTGACGAAATGCAGGCGCGCCGTGCCCCAGCGCTCCAGGATCTCCTTGGCGCGGAAGCTGCCCGTGTGCGTGAAGTGGGCCTCCACCAGGCGCTTGAGGATCGCCTCGTCGGTCTCGGGCGTGCCGCCCCGCTGCACCACGTGCCAGGTGTCGCGGTCGGCCTGCGCTTCCTGGTCGGTGCTCGAAGGCACGGGACCCAGCTCGACCATGGCGGTGTTGCAGCGTCGCGCGAATTCACCGGCCGGGTCGTAGACATAGGCCACGCCGCCCGACATGCCGGCGGCGAAGTTGCGGCCGGTCTCGCCCAGCACGACCACCGTGCCCCCGGTCATGTATTCGCAGCCGTGGTCGCCCGTGCCCTCGACCACGGTCGCGGCGCCCGAGTTGCGCACCGCGAAGCGCTCGCCGGCCACGCCGTTGAAATAAGCCTCGCCGGCGATGGCGCCGTACAGCACCGTGTTGCCCACGATGATGTGCTCGGGCCCGAAGCCGCGGAAGTCGTTGGGGCAGCGCACGATCAGCCGCCCGCCCGACAGCCCCTTGCCGGCGTAGTCGTTGCCTTCGCCGACCAGGTCCAGCGTGATGCCGTGGGCCAGGAAGGCGCCCACCGACTGTCCCGCCGTGCCCTGCAGCTGGATGTGGATCGTGTCGTCGGGCAGGCCGTCGTGCCCGTGGCCACGCGCGACTTCGCCCGACAGCATGGCGCCCACGGTGCGGTTGACGTTGCGCACCGGCATGATGAAGCTCACGCGCTCGCCCTTGTCCAGCGCCGGGCGGGAACGCTCGATGAGCTGGTTGTCCAGCGCCTTCTCGAGCCCGTGGTCCTGCACGTCGACCTGGCGGCGCGCCACCTCGGCCGGCACCTGCGGCTGGTAGAAGATGTTGGTGAAGTCCAGGCCCTTGGCCTTCCAGTGCGCGATGCTCTTCTTGGTGTCGAGCAGGTCGGCGCGGCCCACCAGCTCGTCGAAGCTGCGGATGCCCAGCTGCGCCATGATCTCGCGCACTTCCTCGGCGACGAAGAAGAAGTAGTTGACCACGTGCTCGGGCTTGCCCTGGAACTTCTTGCGCAGCACCGGGTCCTGCGTGGCCACGCCCACCGGGCAGGTGTTGAGGTGGCACTTGCGCATCATGATGCAGCCCTCGACCACCAGCGGCGCCGTGGCGAAGCCGAACTCGTCGGCGCCCAGCATGGCGGCGATGGCGACGTCGCGACCGGTCTTCATCTGGCCATCGGCCTGCACGCGGATGCGCCCGCGCAGGCGGTTCAGCACCAGCGTCTGCTGGGTCTCGGCCAGGCCGAGCTCCCAGGGCGTTCCGGCGTGCTTGATCGACGACAGCGGCGAGGCGCCCGTGCCGCCGTCGTGGCCGGCGATGACCACGTGGTCGGCCTTGGCCTTGGCCACGCCCGCGGCCACCGTGCCCACGCCCACTTCGGAAACCAGCTTGACCGAGATGGAGGCGCGCGGGTTGGCGTTCTTCAGGTCGTGGATCAGTTGCGCGAGATCCTCGATCGAGTAGATGTCGTGGTGCGGCGGCGGGCTGATGAGGCCCACGCCCGGCACCGAGAAGCGCAGCTTGGCGATGTAATCCGACACCTTGTGGCCGGGCAGCTGGCCGCCCTCGCCAGGCTTGGCGCCCTGCGCCATCTTGATCTGGATCTGGTCTGCCGACGCGAGATATTCGGCCGTGACGCCGAAGCGGCCGCTGGCCACCTGCTTGATCTTGGAGCGCAGGCTGTCGCCGGCCTTGAGCGGCACGTCGGCTTCGACGCGCGTGATGCCGATGACCGTGGCCAGCGTGTCGCCGTCCTTCACCGTGGAGTGGCCGGCGCGCATCTCTTCGCGATAGCGGGCCTCGTCCTCGCCGCCTTCACCGGTGTTGGACTTGCCGCCGATGCGGTTCATCGCCACGGCCAGCGTGGCGTGGGCTTCCGTGGAGATGGAGCCCAGCGACATCGCGCCGGTGACGAAGCGCTTGACGATCTCCTTGGCGGGCTCGACCTCGGACAGCGGGACGGCCTTGGCCGGGTCGACGCGGAACTCGAACAGGCCCCGCAGCGTCATGTGCCGGCGCGACTGGTCGTTGATCAGCTGCGCGTATTCCTTGTACGTCTGCCAGCTGTTGGCGCGGGCGGAATGCTGCAACTTGGCGATCGCGTCCGGCGTCCACATGTGCTCTTCGCCGCGCACGCGGTACGCGTACTCGCCACCGGCGTCCAGCGAGCCCGCCAGCACCGGGTCGTCGCTGAAGGCCTGCTGGTGCGTGCGGATGGCCTCTTCGGCGACTTCGAAGATGCCGATGCCCTCGACCTTGCTGGCCGTGCCCTTGAAGTACTTGCCCACCAGCGCCGACGACAGGCCGATGGCCTCGAAGATCTGCGCGCCGCAGTAGCTCATGTACGTCGAGATGCCCATCTTGGACATCACTTTCATGAGGCCCTTGCCGACCGCCTTCACGTAGTTGTAGACCGCCTTCTCGGGCGACAGATCCCCGGGCAGGCCGCGCGCCATGTCGGCCAGCGTCTCCATGGCGAGGTAGGGATGCACGGCTTCGGCGCCGTAGCCCGCCAGCAGCGCGAAATGGTGCACCTCGCGGGCGCTGCCCGTCTCCACCACCAGGCCGGTGGAGGTGCGCAGGCCCTTCTCCACCAGGTGCTGGTGGATGGCGGACGTGGCCAGCAGCGCCGGGATGGCGACCTGGTCGCGGGCGACGCGCCGGTCCGACACGATCAGGATGTTGCGGCCGGACTTGACCGCGTCGACGGCTTCGGCGCACAGCGAGGCGATGCGCGCCTCGATGCCTTCCTTGCCCCAGGCCACCGGATAGCAGATGTCCAGCTCGTACGAGCGGAACTTCCCGTAGGTGTGCTGCTCGACATGGCGCAGCTTGGCCATGTCCTCGAAGTCGAGGATGGGCTGCGCCACTTCGATGCGGTACGGCGGGTTGGTATTGAGCGCGTCCAGCAGGTTGGGGCGCGGGCCGATGAAGCTGACCAGCGACATCACCAGTTGCTCGCGGATCGGGTCGATCGGCGGGTTGGTGACCTGCGCGAAGAGCTGCTTGAAGTAGTTGTAGAGCGGCTTGAGCTTGTTCGACGTGACGGCCAGCGGGCTGTCGTTGCCCATGGAGCCCACGGCCTCTTCTCCGGCGGCGGCCATCGGACTCATCAGGAACTTGAGGTCTTCCTGGGTGTAGCCGAACGCCTGCTGGCGGTCGAGCAGCGTTTCCGCGGCGGGATCGCGCGCCTCGTCGGCGGCGGGCAGGTCGTCGATGCGGATGCGGATGCGGTCGATCCACTCGCTGTAAGGCTTGGCGTTGGCCAGCGCGTCCTTGAGCTCCTTGTCGTCGATGATGCGGCCGGCCACCGTGTCGATCAGGAACATCTTGCCCGGCTGCAGGCGCCACTTCTTGACGATCTTGCTCTGCGGGATCGGCAGCACGCCGGCTTCGGACGCCATGATGACCAGGTCGTCGTCGGTCACGATGTAGCGCGCGGGCCGCAGCCCGTTGCGGTCCAGCGTGGCGCCGATCTGGCGGCCGTCGGTGAAGGCGATCGCGGCCGGGCCGTCCCACGGCTCCATCATGGCCGCGTGGTACTCGTAGAACGCGCGGCGGTTGTGGTCCATCAGCGTGTGCTGCTCCCACGCCTCGGGGATCATCATCATCACCGCGTGCGCCAGCGGGTAGCCGGCCATCACCAGCAGTTCCAGCGCGTTGTCGAAGGTGGCGGTGTCGCTCTGGCCGGCGTAGACGATCGGATAGAGCTTTTCCAGGTCGGCGCCCAGCACGGCCGACTTCATGACGCCTTCGCGGGCGCGCAACCAGTTGTAGTTGCCCTTGACCGTGTTGATCTCGCCGTTGTGGGCGATCATCCGGTACGGGTGGGCCAGCGGCCATTCCGGGAAGGTGTTGGTCGAGAAGCGCTGGTGCACCAAGGCCAGCGCGCTGACCACGCGCGGGTCCTTCAGGTCCAGGTAGTACTCGCCCACCTGGTCGGCCAGCAGCAAGCCCTTGTAGACCACCGTGCGCGCCGACATCGACGGCACGAAGTACTCCTTGCCGTGCTGCAGCTGCAGTTGCTGGATGGCGTGGCTGGCCATCTTGCGGATCACGTACAGCTTGCGCTCCAGCGCGTCCGTGACCATGACGTCCGGGCCGCGGCCGACGAAGATCTGGCGGATGGCGGGTTCCTTGGCGCGCACGGCGGGCGACATCGGCATGTCGCGGTCCACCGGCACGTCGCGCCAGCCCAGCACCACTTGCCCTTCGGCGCGCACGGCACGCTCCAGCTCCTGCTCGCAGGCCAGGCGCGACGCCTGTTCCTTGGGCAGGAACACGATGCCCACGCCGTACTCGCCCACCGGCGGCAGCCGCACGCCCTGCGCCGCCATTTCTTCACGGTAGAACGCGTCCGGGATTTGGATGAGGATGCCGGCGCCGTCACCCATCAGCGGGTCGGCCCCGACCGCGCCACGGTGGTCCAGGTTGCGCAGGATCATCAATCCCTGCTCGACGATGTCGTGCGACTTGCGGCCCTTGATGTGCGCGACGAAGCCGACGCCGCAAGCGTCATGCTCGTTGGCCGGGTCGTACAAGCCTTGCGCCACGGGCGCGTCGATGCGGGGTTCCATGCTGCACCCAGTGAAAAAGACGGAATCGGGCACTTTACTGCGGTGCAGCGTAAGGGGCAATCGAATTAAATGGGGACAGACACCATTTAATTTTGGCACCAGTCTTGGGCAAGATTAATTGGGGACAGGTTTAAGGAAGTGCGCGCGGCTTCAGGTCCAGGTCAGCCCGAGCCCTCTTCCATCGCGTCCGGTCAACTGGCCCTTCGACGCTGGTCAGCCATGACGCCCCTCCTCCGAGGGGCCAGGCGTCTTGCGTGGTCGGCCGCGCGGCAGCGGGGCGGCACGCCGTGATGGCGGCGCCCCTTCGGGCGCCGGCCCGCCCAAGGCCCATCCACGCAAGGTGTCCCGCGTGATCGTTTCGACCTCGCTCGCTCGTTCGTGCTGGCAGAACCTGGCATAGGCGGCCTGGCGCTCGAACGGCGTGTTCCCGAGATCCCAGTACAGCGGGTGGTCGGCGATGAAGTCGTCGACACGCTGGCCGGTGTGGTGCAGGTAGCTGGACCATGGCCAGGCGGCGGGGTGCTCGACGAGGCCGGCGCGCACCGGATTGAGGTCGATGTAGCGGTAGCAGGCGAGGACGTAGTCGGGCGAGGTGACGACGGTCGACCGGTATCGCCCCTCCCAGATAGTGCCGCTGCGCGCGTAGCGCCGGTTGTAGTGCTGGGCGTAGCGGCGCGCGACGGACGCCATGGCGCCACTGCCGGCCGCAGCGCTCGGCGCCGTCCAGAGCATGTGTAGATGGTTGCCCATCAGCACCCAGGCGTGCAGCGCGATGTCGTGCTCGCGCAAGCCCTCCAGCAGCCACCCCATGTAGCGCTGGCGGTCTTCGTCGTCCAGGAACACCACCATCCGGTTGTGGCCGCGATGGATGACGTGCTGCGGGCAACCGGGTATGAAGAGGCGGGCGAGGCGGGCCATGGAGCGGTCGCGGGGGCGTCGGATGCCGCATTCGGGCCTGATCAGCGCCGGCGCGGGATGCGAACCATACCTCGGGTGCGCCTCGGGTCAAACCCGGCCGCATCGTTCCCCCGGTCTAGGCCGAAGGGGTGTCTGTCCCCATTTTCACGGTTTTCAGGTCTCGCCGACGGCGAAAAGCCGCCGGTGCTCGCGGATCGCGTAGCGGTCGGTCATGCCCGCGATGTAGTCGGCCACGGCTCGGGCGCCTTCGACGTCGATGCGTTGCTGGTGGTCCGGCGGCAGCAGGCGCGGTTCGTCCAGGAAGGCATGGAAGAGCTCGCGCACGATGCGGCGCGCCTTCTCGGTCATGCGGACCACCTGGTAATGACGGTACAGGCCGTCGCGCAGGAAGATCTTGAGCTGCTGCGAGCGCGCGCGCGTCTGGTCCGAAAAGGCCACCAGGGGCGGCGCGGCGCGCACGTCGTCGACCGATGCGGGCGCGGCCTGGGCGATCCGACGCTGTGTCTCGTCCAGCAGGTCCAGCACCAGTTCGTTGATCATGCGGCGCACGGTCTCGGACACCAGGCGCTTGTCGGGCAGGTCCGGGTGCTCTTGCCGCACGACGCTGGCATGCCGATCGAAGAGGTCGATGTCGGCCAGCTGCTTGAGCGTGACCAGGCCGGAGCGCAGGCCGTCGTCGACGTCGTGGTTGTTGTAGGCGATCTCGTCGGCCAGGTTGGCCAGCTGCGCCTCCAGCGTCGGCTGGCGCCGCTGCAGGAAGCGCTCGCCCAGCTCGCCCAGCTTGCGGGCATTGTCGGCGGAGCAATGCTTGAGGATGCCTTCGCGCGTCTCGAAGCTCAGGTTCAGCCCGTCGAAGCCGGCGTAGCGCTCTTCGAGCGTGTCCACCACGCGCAGCGACTGCAGGTTGTGCTCGAAGCCGCCGTGCGGCTTCATGCACTCGTCGAGCGCGTCCTGGCCCGCGTGGCCGAAGGGCGTGTGGCCCAGGTCGTGGGCCAGCGAGATGGCTTCGACCAGGTCTTCGTCCAGGCGCAGGTTGCGGGCGATGGAGCGGGCGATCTGCGCCACCTCGATGGAGTGGGTCAGGCGCGTGCGGAAGAGGTCGCCCTCGTGGTTGACGAAGACCTGCGTCTTGTATTCCAGCCGGCGAAACGCGGCGGAATGGACGATGCGGTCTCGGTCGCGCTGGTATTCGCTGCGCCCGCGCGAGGGCGGCTCCGCATGGCGGCGGCCGCGCGTGGCGGCCGGGTCGGCGGCCCAGGGCGCGAGCCGCGCGGCCGCGCTCATCCCGCGGCCGCCTCGAGCGTGGCGCGCAGCAGCGCGTCGGGCACGCGCGTCAGCCGCGCGCTGCCAGGGCCGTCCAGCAACACGAAGCGCGGCGTGCCTTGCTGCGCCTTCTTGTCGACGCTCATCAGCTCCACCCAGCGCTCGAAGGAATACCGTGGCGGCACGACGGGCAGCCCCGCCGCGGCCACCACCCGGCGGATGCGATGGACCGTGTCCGGCCCCACGAGGCCGGCGCGCGCGGACAGGTCGGCCGCCAGCACCATGCCGCAGCCGACCGCCTCGCCGTGCAGCCAGGCCCCGTAGCCCTCGCCGGCTTCGATGGCGTGGCCGAAGGTGTGGCCGAAGTTCAGCAGCGCCCGCAAGCCGCCTTCGCGCTCGTCACGCTCCACCACCGACGCCTTGATCTCGCAGGACCGCGCCACCGCGTCGGCCAATGCCTGCGCGTCGCCCGCCAGCAGCCGCGGCAGGTCGCGCTCGATGCGATCGAGATAGTCGTCGTCGGCGATCGCCCCGTGCTTGATGACTTCGGCCAGGCCCGCCGACAGATCCCGCGCGGGCAGCGTGGCGAGCAGCGACAGGTCGGCGACCACCAGCCGGGGCTGGTGGAACGCGCCGATCATGTTCTTGCCCAGCGGATGGTTGATGGCCGTCTTGCCGCCCACCGAGGAGTCGACCATGGCCAGCAGCGTGGTCGGCACCTGCACGAAGTCGACGCCGCGCTGGTAGACCGCGGCCGCGAAGCCCGCGATGTCGCCGACCACGCCGCCGCCCAGCGCCACCACCAGGGTGTCGCGGTCGAAGCGTGCCGACAGCAGCGCGTCGAAGATGGCGTCCAGGCTGGCCCAGCCCTTGTGCGCTTCACCGGCCGGCAACGTGACGTCGATGCGCGCTGCGGCGCCCGAAAGCGCCCCGGACAACAGATGGGCATGGAGCGGGGCGACGTTGGCGTCGCTGACCACCGCCACGGACCGGCCGCGCGCCAACTGCGCCAAGGGCTGGCAGTCGGCCAGAAGGCCCGGACCGACGAGGATCGGATAGGAGCGCTCGCCGAGCGCCACGCGCAGTTCGCGCATCTTGGACGGGATGGGGTTCAGCCGTGGGGCGCGGCGCCCGACAGCACAGCGGGGAGGCGGTCGATTATAGCCACCACCACCCGCTCCATCGGTTGGCGGCCGGTGTCGACGACGACGTCGGCCACCTCACGGTACAACGGGTCGCGTGCGGCCATCAAGGCTTCGATGCGCCCGCGCGGGTCGGCCGTCTGCAGCAGGGGCCGGGACCGGTCGCGGCGGGTCCGCAGCCAGATCTCGTGGCTGCCTGCGCGCAGGTAGACGACGAAGCAGCGCGCCGCCAGGTGCGCCCTGTTCTCAGGCAGCAGGACCGCGCCGCCGCCGGTGGCGATGACCAGCGACGAGCCGGCGGTGAGGTCGTCGATCACCCGTGCCTCGCGCTCGCGGAAGCCGTCCTCGCCCTCCAGTTCGAAGACCGTGGAGACCGGCACGCCGCAGCGTGCCTCCAGCTCCCGGTCGGCATCGACGAACGGCCGCCCGAGGCGGGCGGCCAGTCGCTTGCCGATGCTGGTCTTGCCGGCCCCCATCATGCCGACGAGGGCGATGGGGGTCGTGGGCGGAGTCGGGTCGTCGAGGCGCATGCCCGTATTGTCGACGACCCGCGCGCCGGCACGAAGGACAGCCTCAGGGGCAGGTGCGCCCGTTCGTGAAGGGGAAGGGGCTGAACTCGCCGGGCAAGGACGATGAGACGTCCTGGATCTGCGCGGCCAATTGGTCGAGCGTGAAGAAGTCGGACGTCTGGGATTCCGTGCCTCCCGAGCGCGCCGTCACCTCCAGCAGCACGTCGGCCCAAGCCGCGAAGCCTTGCGGGTACGTCACTTCGATCAGCGCCGCGCCGCGGGCGTCCGTCACGGCGCTCGGCGTCGCGGCGGCCACGTTGCCCGGCGTCAGGTTCCGGTCCCCGTTGGCGTCTTCGCCGGCTTGGCAAACGCCATCCTTGTTCACGTCCTCGTTGGGGAAGGAGCCTGTGACTTGCTGCTGCCAGCGCGCTCCGTTGATCACCCAACGGCCGGTCTTGTAATTCATGTGCGTGAGCTTGCCCTGGACCGTCGCGCCTGCCACGCCGTTGCCCGACGCGTCCGTCACCAGGACCGCGTACTTCTTGATGTAGAGCGGCGGCGAGATGACCACGTCGAGCACGTCGTCCGGCTGCATGCGCACGAAGAGGTCACGGCGCGACACCGTCAGGTTCTGCACCGGCGAGTCCACCACCGGGCTGCCCGACCGCACGGCCGAAGCGCGCAAGAGCACGCCATTGAACGCGGTCATGTTCGGGCCCGCGATGAACGTGGCCTGCGCGCGGCCCGCCAAGTCGGTGAGGACCGCGCCGGGAACGATCGTGCCGCCGCTGGGATCGGCGATCGCCGAGAACGTGACCAGCGCGTTGGCGACCATGTTGCCGGCCGGATCCCGCACCGTCGCGACGAGGCTGCTGCGCTGGTCGTTGGCGCTGCCCGCGTTGGGCCCGATCACCGTCGGCGACACCAGCAGGTCCACTTGGTGCGGCACGGTGGCGACGAAGTTGACATTGGCCGTGGCAACGACGCCGCCGACCAGCGCCGTGATCGTCGCCGGGCCGGCGAAGGCCGACTGCACCGTCGCATTGGCCGTCCCGCTGGTGATCGGTCCGCCGGCGGTAATGGAGCCGCGCGTGGTCGCGAAGTTCACGCTGGCGCCCGCTGGAATGCCGCCGGCCTTGACGTAGTTGGCGGAGAGCGTGGTCGGCGTGTTGATCGGGATGGTCACCGACGGAAGCACCAGCGTGAGGCTGTCGCCCGCGACGTTGACGTCGAAGCTCCCGCTGGTTCCCAGGCCGCTCACCGTGAGCGTGTCGGCGCCACCCTTGGTGCCGATGACGCCGAAGGACGCGGCGCCGCTGGCGTCCGTCTGGATCGAGGCTGCGGTGAGGGTGTTGCCGTTCTTCGACGCGACGGCGAGCGGCTGCCCGGCCAGGCCGTTGCCGCTGGAGTCTTTGAGGTTCACGGTGTAGGTGGTCGCCGCGGGCGCGTTCAGCGCCAGTGCATTCGGACCGCTCACCGCGAGTGAAGTGCCCGTGACCTGGACTTGCATCGGCGTCGACTGGACGCCGTCGACCGACGCGACGACAGAGACCGCCCGATTGGACGGATCGCCGGTGAGAGACAGCGTGGCCGTGGCCTTGCCCGCGTTGTCGGTAGTGCCCTGCTTGATCTCGACCACCACGCCCGAAGGCGTCACGGAGTCGGTCACAGCGAAGTTCACCCGCTTGTTGGCGACCGCGATGTTCTCGGCGTTGGTGACCGTCGCGGTGAGCGTGAGCGGTGTCTTGGCATCCGACGACAGGAACGCGCTGCTGCTCCTCAACTGGATCTGCGTGGTGGAGGGGCCAGCCCCTCCGCCGCCGCCAGCAACGCTGCCGCCGTTGGCGCCCGCGCCGGAACCACCGCCGCAGCCGGCCAGCAGCGTGGCCGTGGCCGCCATCGCGACGCCGAGCCGCGAGAAAACTTTTGAAAAGTTGAACAAGATCATTTCTCCGTCAGCGCGCCAGCGCCGCATCAGACACCACGCGCGGCGTCAGGAAGACCAGCAGCTCGGTGCGGTCGTTCGTGCGCTGCACGTTCTTGAATAGGTTCCCCACCACCGGAACGTCGCCCAGCACCGGCACCTTGTTCGTGCGGTTGCGCTCGAACTGCTCGTAGATGCCGCCGATGACCACCGTGCCGCCGTTCTCCACCAGCACCTGCGTCTGGACGGCGCGGGTGTCGATCGCGAAGCCGGCAGGGGTCAGTTGGCCGACCGAGTCGCGGTTGATCTGCACGGTCATGATCACGTTGCCTTCGGGCGTGATCTGCGGCGTGACCGCCAGCCGCAGGTTGGCCTTGCGGAAGGTGATGGCCGTGGCGCCCGAGGCGGTCGCGGTCTGGAACGGCAGTTCCGTGCCCTGCTCGATGATCGCGGACCGCTGGTCCGAGGTCAGCACGCGCGGGCTGGACACCACCTTGCCGCGCTGGTCGGCTTCCAGTGCGCTGATCTCCAGGTTCAGGAAGCGCGTCAGGCTGGAACCGAACAAGCTGATCGCGAAGCTGGCGGGCGAGGCGCCCGCGATGGCCGCCGCCGGCAGGCTCACGAAGTTCGTGTTGTTCAGCGCGGTCAGCCGCGACAGGCCCGGCGCATTGGTGCCGGAGATGGTCGTGCCGGCCTGGCTGGAGACGTCGGCCACGCCGGCCTGGTTGCCCGCGATGGACCCGAAGCCCAGCGGCCCCAGCGAGCGACCCACGCCGTACACCGGCACGTTGAGCGCGGTGGGCTGGCCGGTCACCGGATCGGTGACGGCGGTCGTGCGGTACACCGTGCCCGACAGGTCGTTGAAGCCCAGGCGCGTGCCCAGGTTGCGGCTGAAGCGGTCGTCGGCCTCGACGATGCGCGCCTCGATCAGCACCTGGCGCACCGGGATGTCGATCTGCTGCACGATGCGGCGCACGTTGTCCAGCCGGGAACCGACGTCCTGCACGAAGAGCTTGTTGGTCCGCGGGTCCGGCACCACGCTGCCGCGCTTGGTGAGGATCTTCTGCTTGTCGTCCGACAGCAGCTTCACCACGTCCTCGGCCTTCTGGTAGTTCAGCTGGAAGACCTCGTTGCGCAGCGGCTCCAGGTCCTCGAGCTGCTGGCGCGACTCGCCGGCGATCTTCTCCTTGGCCTCGAGCTCCTCGCGCGGGGCGATCAGCATCACGTTGCCGTTCTTGCGCATGTCCAGCCCCTTGGACTGGAGCACGATGTCCAGCGCCTGGTCCCAGGGCACGTCCTTGAGCCGCAGCGTGAGCGAGCCCGCCACCGAGTCGCTGGTCACGATGTTCATGCCGGTGAAGTCGGCGATGACCTGCAGCAGCGCGCGGATGTCGATGTTCTGGAAATTGAGCGACAGCTTGTCGCCCTGGTAGCCGCGGTTGCCCTGCGCCAGCTTGTTCGGATCCTCGCGCAGCGGCTTGACCTCGACCACGAACTGCGTGTCGCTCTGGTAGGCGTTGTGCTCCCACAGGCCCTGCGGCTCGATGACCATGCGGGCGTGCTCGCCCTGCTGGAACACGCGCACCGACTTGATCGGCGTGCCGAAGTCGGCCACGTCCAGGCGGCGGCGCAGGTTCTCCGGCAGGCGCGTCTTGAGGAAGTCCACCACCACGGTGTTGCCCTGCTGGCGGATGTCGACGCCGGTCTTGGCGTCGCCAAGCTCCACGATCACGCGGCCCTCGCTGTCGCGGCCACGGCGGAAGTCGACGTCGCGCAGCGCCTGGCCCGCGACGGCGGGATCGGCCTTGGCGAAGCTGTAGGCGGCGCCCACGCCGGTGGAGGCGACAGTGGCGTTGCCGGTGGTCGCGGCCTGCACGGTGTCCAGGCGCAACACGAGCGTCTTGCCTTCGACCGCGGCGGTGTAGGTCGCCGCGCGCTTCAGGTTCAGCACCAGGCGCGAGCGACCGCCCACGCTCACGACGTTGGCCGTGCGCACTTCGCCCTGGCCCAACTCCAGGCTGGACTGCCCCGTGCGGTTGTCGGTGTCGGGCAGGTCGATCGCGATGCGCGGCGGGTTCGCCACGGAGAACGACACCGGCACGGCGGCCAGTGGCTTGGCCATGTCGATGCGCACGACGGTGGCCGCGCCCTGCACCTGGCTGGCGATCTGCTCGATGCCGTTGCCGGCGGGTCGACGCGGCTCGGCGCCGGCCGTGACCACCGCGGCGCCGGACGACGGTGCCGTCGCCTGCCCGATCGCCGCCAGCGGCGCGACGAGCGCGACGGCCGCGGCCAGGGTTCCGAAGTTCTTGCCGAACGTCATTTCTTGTTCTCCTGCAGCTGCAGCGTCGTTTCGCGTTCGGTCCAGTCGCCGGCGGCGTCCTGCACGAGTTCCCGCACGCGGATCTCGGTCTCGTTCACCTTGGTGATCAAGCCGAAGTTCTGACCGATGTAGTGGCCCACCTGCGCCTGGTAGACCAGGTTGTCGGCGAGCAGCAGCGCGAGGTTGCGCTTGCCGTCCCGCAGGTGGCCGATCATGCGGATGGTGTCGACCGGGTAGGCTTCGAGCGGCTCGCGCCGCCGGTTCAAGTCGGGCTGGAGGCCGTTGCCGGCGCGCGGCCGCGCCGCCTCGCCGGGCTTGACCAGCCGGCTGGGAGCGAAGGGCTCGGGCGCGTTGGCGCTGGCGTACCGGTACGGCTCGAATTTCTTGGGCGGAGGCACGTCCTCGCGGATCTGCGGCGCGGCCCGGCGGGTCTCGTCCATCCACGCTTGCAGCTCGGCGTGGTCGGGGCCGCATCCGGACAGGCCGGTCAGCGTGGCGAGGGCGCACAACAGGCCCGCGGCGCGGGCGCCCTTGCGGCGTGGGTTCGGCATCGTCGTCACTTGCTGGCGCCCCCGTTCTGAGCGGCCTTCTTCTTGGCGGCCTCGCGGCGCTGCGCGTTGATTTCCTCGGGGTCGAGGTAGCGGAAGGTCTTGGCGATCGCTTCCATCGCGATCATTCCGGCCGGTGCGTTCTGGCTGCCGGCGGCGGGCCGCTGCTCCATCAGCTGCAGCTGCACGTTGTTGAGCGTGACGATCCGCGGCAGGTTGGCCACGTCGCTCGTGAACGCGCCGATGTCGTGGTAGTTGCCGACCACGCGCACGCTGATCGGAAGCTCGGCGTAATAGTCGCGCACCACGACCTGGCCGGGCTTGAACAGCTCGAACTGCAGGCCGCGGCCCACGCCCGCCTGGTTGATGTCCGACAGCAGCGCGTCCATCTCGGCCTTGCTGGGCAGCTGCTTTTCCAATGTGTGCACGTACTGGCCGACCTTTTCCTTGGTCTTGAGCAGCGCATCCAGGTTGACCGCCTTGGTGACCTTGTCGGCGTACTGCACCTTGAGGGCTTCTTCCTGCTGGCGGCCGGCGTCGAGCTCTTCGAGCAGGCCGCTCCAGTAGAAGAGGTAGGCGAGCAGCAGCAGCGCCGCGGCGATGCCGAAGAGCAGCGACGCCTTGGGCAGCGCCGGCCAGACGCCGGGGTGGCGCCCCTGCAGGCCGCGGAACTGCGCCGACAGGCCTTCGAGGTCGATGGAGAGATTCATGGCCATCGCGTCATTTCCCCGTGGCGGACGTCGAGGCCGCGGCCACGGCCGCCATCTTCGCGGCCTTGTCGGTGGCGTCCTTGTCCTTGTCGTCGGCGCGCGCCGGGCGCTTGAGCAGCGCGTTCAGCGTGAATTCGTAGGCACGGCGGCCGTCCTTCGCGCCGGCCTGCTGGCCACCGGTCACGAGCTTGATCTCGCCGAGCTCGGGCCGCTCCAGCCAAGGCGCGTTGTAGGCCAGGTTGCGCAGCAGCTCCGAGACACGCTCGTTGGACTGCGCCAGGCCGACCATCGTGACCTTGAGCTCTTCCTGGCGCACCGTGCGCAAGTGCAAGCCGTCGGGCGCGATGCGCACCAGTTCGTCGAGCAGGTGCACGGGCATCGTGCGGTCGGACTGCAGGTTCTCGACCGCCTGCTGGCGCGCCTTGAGGCTCTCGATCTCCGCGCGCAGCTTGGCGATCTGTTCGATCTCCTTGTCCAGCTTCGCGTTCTCGGCCGTCAGGAACTCGTTGCGCGCGGCCTGCTGCGCGCTCATCTCGTTGATCACGGCACCGACCGCGAGCGCCGCCACCACCGCCGACGCGGCGGTCACGACCGCCATGCCGATGAACTCCTTCTTGCGCCGCTCGCGCCGCATCTCGCGATGCGGCAACAGGTTGATGCGAATCATGCGTCGAACCTCCGCATGGCCAGGCCGGCCCCGATCAGGAGCGCCGACGCGTCCACGCGCAGTTGGCGTTCACGGATCGAAGGCGCGCACTCCATGCCCTGGAACGGGCTGAGCAATTCGGCCGGCACATTGGTGCGCTGGAAGACCGCTTCGACCATGCCGTCGATCACGGCGCAGCCGCCGGCCACGAAGACCCGGTCGACGCGGGTGTAGGGCGTCGAGGTGAAGAAGAACTGCAGCGCGCGCGCGCACTCCAGCGCAGCCTGCTCGACGAAGGGGCCCAGCAGGTCGCGGTGGAAGTTGTCGGGCAGGTCGCCGGACTTCTTCTTGACCTCGGCCTCTTCGGGCGTGAGGCCATAGAGGCGCACGACGTCCTGGGTGAGTTGGTTGCCGCCGAAAGCCTGCTCGCGCTCGAAGATGGTGGTGCCGTCGAGCGACACCGTGAGCGTGGTCACCTGCTGGCCGATGTCGAACACCGCCAGCACCTGGCCTTCGCCGTGGTTGGGCAGGAAGCCGGCGACATGGTCGATGGTGATGCGCGCCGCGTAAGGCTCCACGTCCATCACGATCGGCGTGAGCCCCGCCATCTCGGCCACCGCGACGCGGTCCTCGACCTTCTCCTTGCGCGACGCGGCGATCAGCACGTCGACGTCGTCTCCCGAGCCGGCCGATGGCCCCAGCACCTGGAAGTCGAGGTTGACCTCCTCGATGGGAAACGGGATGTACTGGCTGGCCTCGGTCTCGACCTGCAGCTCGTAGTCCTCGTCGGACAAGCCCGCGGGCAAGGTGATGCGCTTGGTGATCACCGCCGCCGAAGGCAGCGCGATGGCCGCGTGGCGGGCGCGGCAGCCGCTCTTCTTGAGCGCGCGCAGCAGCGCGTCGGCCACCGCTTCCGGATTCTCGATGTTGCCGTCGACGATCGCGCCGCGCTCGATCGGCTCGATCGCATAACGCTCCAGGCGCATCGCGGTCTTCGAGCCGAGACCGATCTCGACGATCTTGACGCTCGACGGGCTGATGTCGACGCCGACCAGCGGCGGGCTGGAGCGACGAAACAGGGCAGGCAGCGCTAGGCGCACGTTGGTCAGGGCTCGAAGTGTTTTTGTGGATCGAACTCGGCTGCACAGGCGGTGTAGCTGAGTGCTGCCGATGCTAGCAACGCGTTTTCCGCAATGTAAAGCGCACGGCCGCCACCGATGGCGTCGTTGGCGCCCTTTGTCGCGCCGGCACCCTAGCCGGTCGACATGCGGACGAACGAGGCCGCCGCACGGCGGGCGCGGCGCACGCTATGCACTGGCGGCCGAAGGCGGCTGGCTATAATCGCGCTCCGCAAGCCACACCGCCGTCCGGCGCTCATGCCGAATCCTTTCAGCCCCCGGCGGCGCGACCGCTCCGCTCCCGGCACCGCGGCCAGCGACGCCGGCAGCGCGCACGCGCCGGCACGCAGCGCCAAGCAGCGCGGCTTTTCCGTCCTCGCCCTGCTCGGCTGGCTGCTGTTCCTGCCGCTGATGCTGGCGGCCGCGGCCGCCTCGGTGGCGGGGATCGCGGTGATCCTCGCCAACGACCGGTTGCCGTCCCTGGACGTGCTGGTCGACTATCGGCCGAAGATCCCGCTTCGCGTCTATACCGCCGACAACGTGCTGATCGGCGAGTTCGGCGAGGAGCGCCGCAGCTTCGTGCGGATCGCCGACGTGCCGCCGCTGATGCGCAACGCCATCCTGGCCGCCGAGGACGACCGGTTCTTCGAGCACATGGGCATCGACCTGGCGGGCGTGATCCGCGCCGCGGTCAACAACCTCACGTCGTCGGGCGGCCGCCAGGGCGCGAGCACGATCACCCAGCAGGTGGCGCGCAACTTCTTCCTGTCCAGCGAGCGCACCTACATCCGCAAGATCTTCGAGATCCTGCTGGCGCTGAAGATCGAGGAGAGCCTGTCCAAGGAGCAGATCCTCGAGATCTACATCAACCAGATCTTCCTGGGGCAGCGCGCCTACGGCTTCGCGGCCGCGGCGCAGACCTACTTCGGCAAGTCCCTGGCGCAGCTGACGGCGGCCGAAGCCGCGATGCTGGCGGGGCTGCCCAAGGCGCCTTCGGAATTCAACCCGGTGGTGAACCCGCGGCGCGCCACGATCCGCCAGCACTACGTGCTCGACCGGATGCGCAAGCTCGGCCACATCGACGAGGACCAGCACCGGCTGGCGCTGGCCGAGCCGCTCAAGCTGCGCACCGAGCCCACGGGCGCCTACGCGGTGCGCGCGCCCTACGTGGCCGAACTGGCCCGGCTGCTGGCCTACGACCTGTTCAAGGACGAGGTCTACGGCGCCGGCCTGTCGGTCTACACCACGGTGCTGTCCGAGGACCAACGCGCGGCCAACGACGCCGTGCGCCAGGGCATCCTGGATTACGACCGGCGCTACGGCTACCGCGGGCCGGAAGCCTTCGTCGACCTGCCCTCGGACGCGACCGCGCGCGAACAAGCCATCCAGGACGCGCTGGAGGACCGGCCCGACGTGGAAGAGTTCGCCACCGCGGTGGTGATCGAGGCGTCGCCGCGCTTGGTGAGGGTGTCGCGCGGGCGGGCGGGCGTCGTGACGCTGGAGGGCGACGGCCTGAAGTTCGCCGGTCCGTGGCTGGCCGAAAAGGCGCCGGCGGCCAAGCGGCTGCGTGCGGGCGCCGTGGTGCGCGTGGCCCCGCACCCCAAGGGCGGCTGGGAGATCACGCAGGTGCCCGAAGTGCAGAGCGCCTTCGTCGCGACCAACACCGCCGATGGGTCGGTGCGCGCGATGGTGGGGGGCTTCGACTTCAACCGCAACAAGTTCAATCGCGTGGTGCAGGCCTGGCGCCAGCCGGGCTCCAGCTTCAAGCCCTTCATCTATTCGGCGTCACTGGAGAAGGGCTTCATGACCAGCACCGTGGTCAACGACGCGCCCATCCACATCGACAGCGGACAGACCGGCAGCCAGGCCTGGGAGCCCAAGAACTACGACGGCAAGTTCGACGGCCCGATGACGCTGCGCGCGGCGCTGGCCAAGTCCAAGAACATGGTGTCGATCCGCGTGCTGCAGTCGATCGGCACGCAGTACGCGCAGGACTACGTGACGCGCTTCGGCTTCGAGGCCGACAAGCATCCGGCGTATCTCACGATGGCGCTGGGCGCGGGCTCGGTGACGCCGCTGCAGATGGTGGGCGGCATCTCGGTGTTCGCCAATGGCGGCTACCGGGTCGATCCGTACGTCGTCACGCGCATCGTCGACCAGCAAGGGCGCGTGCTGGCGCAGGCCAAGCCGGTGCGCGCGGGCGACGAGGCCCAGCGCGTGATCGACGCGCGCAACGCCTTCCTGATGGACAGCCTGATGCGCGATGTGGTCAAGAAAGGCACCGCGACGCGCGCCCTGTCGCTCAAGCGCGCCGACCTGGCGGGCAAGACGGGCACCACCAACGACAGCCACGACGCCTGGTTCGTGGGTTACCAGCCCAGCATCGCGGCGGTGGCCTGGGTGGGATTCGACCAGCCGCGCAAGCTCGGCGACCGCGAGACCGGCGGCGGCCTGGCCCTGCCGATCTGGATCAACTACATGGCCAAGGCCTTGAAGGGCGTGCCCGAAGCGGCGCCCGAGCCCCCGCAAGGCATCGTGCAGCTGGGCAGCGAGTACTACTACGCCGAGAACCGTCCGGGCCAAGGCGTGGGATCGGTCGGCGTGGGCGAAGGCGTGGCGGGCGGGGCCGCGACGCCGGAGAAGGCCGAGCAGATCCGGGACCAGCTCTTCTAGGCCATCGGTCAGGCCCGGCCAGGCCCGGCCCGGCCGCGACCGGGCCGGAGCAGTCAAGGCGCGATGGAGGCGCCCAGGACCCGCGAGAGCGCCTCGAACAAGGTCTCGCTGGAGCGGGTGTCGCGCCATGCGGCGCCGTCCCACTTGTAGTGGAACCCGCCCGAGCGCGCCGCGAGCCAGATCTCGTGCATCGGCTGCTGGGTGTTGACCACGATCTTCTCGCCGCTCTCCAGTTCGAAGGTCAGCACGTTGCCCGCGCGTTGCGCGTCGATGTCCTCGTCCAGCGCGTCCACCGCGTCTTCGATGCGGGCCAGCGTGCGCTCGGCGAGCGCGGCGAATTCTTGGTCGGTCATGCTAGACTCGGTGGATGTTGCGTGCGTGCGCGTGGATTGTAGCGGCGCTGCTCGCCGCCGGTTGTGGCCAGCGCGGGCCGCTGTTCCTGCCCGTTCCTCCGTCACCACCCCCGCCTCGCCCCGCTGCCGCCCCGCCCCTGCCGCCCGAGCCGTTCCCGTCGGTCTTGCCGGCAACGCCGTCCGGCGGGCCCGGAATCGACGCGGCGCCGGCAAGCGGCACGGTGGACGCAGGCGGCACGTCGCCCCCGCGTCGCTGACCAGCGCGCGGGCCCGTGGCGTCCGCCGGTGCCGTGCCCGTCCTTCTTTCTGCTGAAGAATCGATGCAAACGAAAACGTTCGACTATGTCGACGGGGTGCTCTGCTGCGAGGGCGTGCCGCTGTCGCGCATCGCGCAGCGGTTCGGCACGCCCACCTACGTCTATTCCCGCAACGCCATCCGTGGCGCGTACCGGGAATTCGCGCAGGCCGCCCAACGGCACAGCCACGACGGGCTGCGTGCATGGGTGACCTACGCGGTGAAGGCCAACGGCAACCTCGCCGTGCTGGCCGACCTGGCGCGCGAGGGCGCGGGCTTCGACATCGTGTCGGCGGGCGAGCTGGCACGGGTGCTGGCCGCGGGCGGCGCAGCCTCGCACACCGTCTTCTCCGGCGTGGGCAAGTCCGCGGACGAGATCCGCCGCGCGCTGGAGCTGGGCGTGCGCTGCTTCAACGTCGAGTCCGAAGCCGAGTTGGACCGCATCGAGCAGGTGGCGGCCGGCCTGGACAAGCGCGCGCCGGTCTCGCTGCGGGTCAATCCGGACGTCGACGCCGGCACGCATCCCTACATCTCCACCGGGCTGCGGGAGAACAAGTTCGGCATCGCGCATGGGCGCGCCCTGGACGTCTACCGGCACGCGGCGTCGCTGCCGCACCTGGACGTGGTCGGCATCGACTGCCACATCGGCTCGCAGATCACCAGCATGGCGCCCTTCCTGGCGGCGCTGGAGAAGGTGCTGGAGCTGGTCGACGCCCTGGACGCCGCCGGCATCCCGGTGCGGCACCTGGACCTGGGCGGCGGCCTGGGCATCCGCTACGCGGACGAGACCCCGCCGGCACGCGGCGAGATGATCGATGCGCTGCTGTCGCGCATCGAGGCGTGGCGCGGCGTCCGGCAGGTGGAAGTGATGTTCGAGTTCGGTCGATCCATCGTGGCCGAGGCCGGCGCGCTGCTCACGCGCGTCGAATACATGAAGGCCAATGGCGACAAGCGCTTCGCGGTGATCGACGCGGCGATGAACGACCTGCTGCGCCCGACGTTGTACGACGCCTGGCATCCGGTGCTGCCGGTGAAGCAGGCGGCGCCCGGCGTCCAGGCGCCGGAAGTGGACCTCGTGGGCCCCGTCTGCGAAAGCGGCGATTGGATCGCGCGCGGTCGCGCGGTGCCGGCCGCCGAAGGCGACCTGCTGGCCGTCCTGTGCACCGGCGCCTACGGTTTCGCGATGAGCTCGAACTACAACACCCGGCCGCGGGCCGCCGAAGTCATGGTCGACGGGCAGCGAGTCGAGTGCGTGCGCGCCCGCGAGCGGCTCGAGGACCTTTGGGCGGGCGAGCGGATCGTCGAGGGTTGACGTCGGGCCGGGGCCCTCAGGCGGCCTCGGCCATGGTCCGCAGCGCGTGCGACGGGGCGGCGTCGCGGGAAAGCGGCTGCGACCGGCCCGCATCGGCCAGGCGTGCGTCCGGCCGGGTGGCCAGGTAGCGCCTCAGGATCTGTTGCTCGACGTCCACTCGTGCGCTGGCGTCGCAGGCGAAGCGCACCAGCAGCAGCGGGCGCTCCTCGGAAAGGTCGAACAACACGCGCGGCTCGGCCCCGGGCAGGTCCACCAGCGCTTCGCGCGCGCGGCGCGCCAGATGACGGGCCGCGTCTTCCATCCAGGGTGCGCACACGGCCGACGCCGACTGTGCCAGCGCATCCGCGCAGGCGATCGCGTCGTCGCAACGCGACAACCCCACCCGCATCAGGAACACCCCGACGCGGCCGGTGGCCGACACGTTCTTGACCGGGTGGCTGAGCAGCCAGGCATTGGGCACGAGCGTGGTCTTGCCGGTGAACTGGTTGGCCTCGAGCGTCTCGGTCACCGTCAGCCCGAAGATCCCGGTGTCCTGCACGCGGCCACGGATCTCGTTGATCTCGATGAAGTCGCCCACCTTGCACGGCTTGACCGTGGCCATCACCGCGGCGCCCATGAAGTTGAGCAGCAACTCCTTGCTGGCCAGCACCAGCGCGGCCATCAGCGCCGCGATCGACAGCACGAAGCCGGCGAGCTTGGAGCCCCAGATCACCAGCACCAGCAGTCCGCTCACCACGATGATGGTGTTGCGTGCGCCGACCATGCGCAGGCGGCGAGCATGCACGTCGCCCGGCGCCTGGTTGGCGAGGCGGCCGACGACCCGCATGAAGATCGCGCCGATCACCAGCATGACCACGGTCGCGGCCAAGCGGGTCCACTCGCTGGACGCGATCGCCTTGAGGATCTGGGTGGATTCGGCGAGCGTCATCGGCGGCGAGCGTGCGAGGGGGCGAGCGAGGCGTACGGCCCGAACGGGGCCTTCGGAGCACGCGCGGAACGCGCGGCGCGCGCATGGCGCTCGGGCGCGGGGGCGCGTACGGGGTTGCCGCGATTATCTGGGCCACCGGACAGTGCGGCGAAGACCGGGTGGCGCGGCCGGTCGGTCGGCGCCTTCGGACGGCTGCGACGCCATCATCAGGCGCCGTCGACCGCCCGCGCCGTCAGCGCGAAGCGCGCGGCGCGTCTTGGGCCCGGGTGCGCGCTCGCCAGGCCAACCGGAAGCCCAGCAACAGCGCGAGGATCGCCGCGTAGATGGCGGGCTGCGTCACGTCGCGCTTCACCAGCCACCAGTAGTGCAGCACGCCCAGGGTCGCGATCGGGTAGATCGCCATGTGCAGCGTGCCCCAGCGCCGGCCCAGGCGGCGGATCATGCCGTCTGTCGAGGTCAGGGCCAAGGGGACCAGCAGCAAGAAGGCCAGGAAGCCCACGGTGATGAAGGGCCGCTTGATGACGTCCGCGACGATCGAGCGGAAATCGAACCACTGGTCGAACCAGAAATACGTGACGAAATGCAGGGCCGCGTAGAAGAACGCGAACAGCCCGATCATGCGTCGCAGCCGGACCAGCCAGTTCCATCCGGTCAAGCGACGCAACGGCGTGATGCCGAGCGTGGCGCACAGGAAGACCAGCGTCCAGGTGCCGGTCGAGCGCGTGATGAGCTCGATCGGATTGGTGCCCAGCGTCAGCGCACCGGACCAGTCCAGCCCCTGGGCGTCGGCCACGCCCGCGGCCACCAGCCGGGCCAGCGGGAGCAACGCAGCCAGGAACAGCAGCGCCTTGACCGCGCGCAGCCTCGCCGGCGACGGCATGCGCCAGCCGGAGTCCGCGCGCGCGCGGACGGCCGCCGTCGCTTGGTTCGCTGCCATGGTCGATGCGCCTGCAGGGGGTCAGAAGAAGCGGCGCAGGTCCATGCCGGCGTAGAGCGGGGCCACCTGCTCCGCATAGCCGTTGAAGGGCAGCGTCTTGCGCTTGCGCTGCAGGAAGCCGTCCTCGCCGATGCGACGCTCGGTGGCCTGCGACCAGCGCGGGTGATCCACGTTCGGGTTGACGTTGGAGAAGAAGCCGTACTCCTGCGGCGCGGCCAGGTTCCAACTGGTCAACGGCTGCTTTTCGACGAAGCGGATCTTGACGATGGACTTGCCGCTCTTGAAGCCGTACTTCCAGGGAACGACGATGCGCACCGGCGCGCCGTTCTGCTTGGGCAGCACCTCTCCGTACACGCCCATGGTCAGCAGCGTGAGCGGGTGGTTGGCCTCGTCCATGCGGAGCCCCTCCACGTAGGGCCAGCGCAGCACCGGCGTCGACAGCCCCGGCATCTGCGCCTTGTCGGCCAGCGTCCAGAATTCGACGAACTTGGCATTGCCCGTGGGCTCGACCCGCTTGATCAGTTCGGCCAGCGGGAAGCCCACCCAAGGCACGACCATCGACCAGCCCTCGACGCAGCGCAGGCGATAGACGCGCTCTTCGAGCGGGGCCATCTTGAGCAATTCGTCCAGGTCGAAGCTGCGCGGCTTCTTCACCTCGCCTTCCACGGCCACGCTCCAGGGCTTCACCCGCAGCGTACCGGCGTGCTGGGCGGGGTCGTCCTTCTCGGTGCCGAACTCGTAGAAGTTGTTGTACGTGGTGACGTCCTTGTAGGGCGTCGGCTTCTCGTTGGTGGTCAACGGCCCGGCCGCCGGGGACGCGGCCAGCTTCTGCGCGCTGGACGACTGCGCGCAGACGACACCGGCGCCCAGCAGAGCGGGCGGCACGATGGAGCCCGCGGCGGCGGCGCGCAGCAGCAGCCTGCGCCGCTCGAACACGGACCGAGGCGTGATCTCGGAAGACTGCGGGGAGTGGCGGGGCGGGGTACGGATCAGCATGGATGGGCGGCCTGTGGTGCGCGTACGTCGGCGCGGGATGCGCCGACCTTACCGAACCCCGGCCACCGACGTCCAGCACGCCGCGCGGTGGGCGCGGCCGGCCGCCCCCGGCGCCGACCGCGGCCGGCGCCGGCCACCGTCAAAGCTCGCCGTAGGAATGCAAGCCCGACAGGAACATGTTCACGCCCAGGAAGGCGAACCCGGTGATCAGCAGGCCCACGATCGCCCAGTACGCCGCCACCGCGCCGCGCAGCCCCTTGATGAGCCGCATGTGGAGCCAGGCGGCGTAGTTGAGCCAGACGATCAGGGCCCAGGTTTCCTTCGGGTCCCACTGCCAATAGGCGCCCCACGCATCGGCCGCCCACAACGCGCCCAGGATGGTGGCGATCGTGAAGAACGCGAAGCCGATCGCGATCGACTTGTACATGATGTCGTCCAGCACTTCGAACGACGGCAACGCCGGCCCGATGCGGCCGCGCAGCGCGATCACGCCCGCCACCAGCAGCGCCACCACGGCGAAGTAGCCGGCCCAGTAGTCGGGCATGCCGGACTTGCGGAAGACGAAGGGCTCGGCCGCCAGCAGCACGCCCATCGCCCACAGCGGCGCCACCTTCAAGAGCGACGTGGTCTGGCTGTGCGTCTTGATGAGGTAGGCGAAGCCGACCATGGAGGCCAGCGCGAAGGTGCCGTAGCCGATGAAGTTGGCCGGCACGTGCAGCTTCATCCACCACGACTGCAGCGCGGGCACCAGCGGCTGGATCTCGTGCGCCTGGCGGTCGAAGGTGTACCAGAGCAGGAACCCGACCGAGGCCGCCACCACCAGCATCACGAAGCCGCCCAGCTGCCGGGTGGCGTAGCGCGCCTCGTAGTACAGGTAGAAGAGCGCCGTGATGACCGCGAACAGCACGAACACTTCGTACAGGTTGCTGACCGGCACGTGGCCCACGTCGGGCCCGAAGAGGTAGGACTCGTGCCAGCGCGCCCCCAGGCCGTGCAGCCCGGCGAAGGACGCGCCCCAGGTGACCGCGGTGCCCACGAAGCTGGCCGTGGGCGAGCGGCCCAGCAGCCCGATCCAGTAGCTGATTGTGCCCATGCCGAAGAGCGCCGCCATCCACAGGATGGCCGACTGGCTGGCGAAGAGCGAACGCAGCAGGAAGACCTGCTCGGCGTTGGCGATCTGCCCGGCGTAGAGCGTGACGGTGAGGGTGGTGGACGCGGCCAGCGCCAGGATCAGCAGCTGCAGCGGCCGCCAGTACCAGGCCAGCAGCACGACCGCGGGCGCGGTGCCCAGCAGGATGGCCTTCTCGTAGCCGTCCATCCAGCCGGCCAGCCGCGCGTAGATGAACCCGGACCCGGCCAGCACCACCAGCGCGAACAGCCAATCGAGCTTGGTGCGCTCGCGCATCCACGCGGCGAAGCCGTCGGTGCGCGGCCCGCCCGAGCGGCCGGTGCCGCCGGAGTAGATGCCCGAAGGCAGGTCGCCCGCCAGGGGGCCGTCGAATTTTCGGACGTCAGTGTTCATCGGTGTTCCTGCGACGGGACCGGGCCGCCGGCACCCTGCACATGGGGGCGGCCGACCGATGTTGCCAGTGCTTCGGACAATACGCCGAACTCCCTGTCGAGATCCAGGGTTTGCCGGCTGGAGGACATCGCGTACAGCAGGCGCGGGCCGTCGTCGCCCGCGCGCCCGACCCAGCACCAGACGCGCCGCTCGCGGACGTAGAACATGGCGAAGGTGCCCAGCACCAGCAACAGGCAGCCCAGGTAGACGATCGGCTTGCCGGGCGACCGGGTCATCTGCAGCACGCTCGCCTTGATCTCTGTGAAGTCGGTGAGCTCGAAGACCACCGGCGCGCCGAACAGGAAGGCGTCGGACAGGGCCGCCTGCGCCTGCACCAGGAAGCGGCCGTTGGCCTCGTTGCCCTCCATCGGCGGGAGACCGTCGGACTCGCGCGCCACTTCCCACAGCTCCCACAGCGCGCCGTTGAGCACCTTGAGCAGCGCCTCGGCCGCGCGCGACTGCTCGGCGGCCGGGACGTTGGCGTCGATGAATTCCGCGACCGCCTGCAGCCCGCCGTCGGCGAACAGGTCCAGGCCGCGGCGCGCCGCGCTGGACAGCCGCTCGTCGGCCTGCGGGTCGCGCGCACCGTCGCGCGTGGGCGCCGCCTGGCGCGCGTAGCGCTGGGCCGCGGCCTCGCGGCGCACGGGATCCGCCAACGCCGCCCGCAGCCGCACCCACTCGGCCATCGTGCCGTCGGCGTCGGCCGGGATGCGCAGGTAGCGGAACGGCTCGTTGGGCGTCTCGCGCACGCCGGCCAGGAACACCCGCCCGCCGTCCATCTCGACGGGGAACTGGTAGACGTTGAACTCGCGCGCCTGCCCGGCCGGATCGCGCAGCTTGTACTGGACGCTGGGACCGACGTTCTGCAGGTTCTTGCCGCGGCTGTCGCCCGCGGGCGAGAGCACCGCCGCGACCGACTCCTTGAAGCGCCGCTCCGGGAGGTCACCTTCCTCGCCGGCGCGCGCCAGGTTCTCGACGTTGATCGGGCGGAACGCGGTGATCTCGAGCTTGAGCGCCGCGCCATCGGTGCGCGGCTGGTCGGCCCGGGCCAGCGGCACCGAGCCGCCGACCTCGGTCTCCACCTCGAAGCCGCTACCGATGCCGTTGATCGGCACCGCGCGCAGCTTCAGCTTGGAGCCGCCGTCGTCGAAGCTGGACTGGTAGATGGCGATGCCGTCGCGGATCAGGGGCTCGTTGACCTTGATCGTGGCCTGCTCGCGCTGGCCGGTGCGCCGATCGACGACATCGACCTCGCTGGCGAACAGCTTGGGCATGCCGGTGGGGTAGTAGTCGATGCGGAAGCGCTTCAACTCGACCCGGAACGGCAACTCCTGGATGAGCGCGCCGTCTCCCCAGGGCAGCAGGGCCACCTCGGCCGTCCCGCCCTCGGGGATGAACACGTTGCCTCGCCAGCTGGGGTTGCCGATGGGCATCACGGCGCTGGCCGGCACCTGGGTCATCACGCCCGAACTGGACGGCAGGGCGACCTTGTCCAGCCAGGACACCATGGCCCGCATCGGCAGCTCGCTGTCGAGCAAGCCGCCCAGGCAGACGATCACGATGCCGGCATGGGCGAACACGTAGCCCAGCCGGTTGGTCGCGCCGCGCTTGGCGGCGATCATGGTGCCCTCGGGCCGCGCGTCGACCTTCATCCGGTAGCCCAGGCGGGCGAGCGCCTCGGCCGTGGCCCGGGCCGCGCCCCCGGCGTCGCCCGGCAGGGCCAGCTCGCCGCGATGGCGGAAGGCGCGCAGGCTGCCCACCCGGACCTGTTCGCGCCAAGCGCGCATGTCGCGCAGCATCTTGGGCGTGTTGCGCACCAGGCAAAGCGACGTGGACGTCACGAGGAACGCCAGCACCAGCAGGAACCACCACGCGTTGTAGACCTCGTACAGGCCCAGCGCGCGCAATTGCTCCGCCCAGAAGGGGCCGAACTGGTTGACGTAGTTGGGGAAGGGCTCGCGCTGGCGCAGCAGCGTGCCGATCACGCTGGCGACCGCGAGGATCGACAGCGAACTGATGGCGAAGCGCATCGAGCCGAACAAGTCGACCAGATTGCGCATCGTCGCGGAAGGTGCCTTGGCCATGTCGCCTCGCCCGGGAGTGCCGCCCCGGTTCGGGCCGTTTCCAGCGTTGCAGCGCGCGCCGGCACGCGCGCCGAGTGCAACCTTAACGCAAGCCGGCCATGTAGTCGGACACCGCCTTGATTTCCAGGTCGGACATGCGCGAGGCGATGGCCGTCATCTGGACGCTGTTCTTGCGTGCGCCTTGGCGGAAGGCGACCAGCTGGGCCTCGTGGTACTCGGGCCACTGGCCTTGCAGGCGCGGATACTGGGCGGGAATGCCGGCGCCGTTGGCCGAATGGCAGCCCGCGCAGGCCGGCACGTTCTTGTCGGGGATGCCGCCGCGGTAGATGCGCTGGCCCAGTTCCACCGTTTCCTTGTTCTTCGCGAACGCGGGCTTGAGCGGCTGGGTGGCGTAGTACGCCGCCAAGTCGCGCATGTCCTGCTCGGACAGCTGCGAGGCGATCGGCGTCATGATCGGGTTGGGCCGCTCGGGCTGCGCGTTGGCCGCCTTCGGCTTGAAGTTGGCCAACTGCTTGTAGAGGTAGTCGGCGTGCTGCGCGGACAGCTTCGGGTTGGCGGGCGACGTGCTGTTGCCGTCGGCCGCGTGGCACGCGGCGCACACCTGCCCGGCCAGTTGCTGGCCGCGCGCGACGTCGACCGTCACCGCCTTGGGCGCCTGGGCCGACGCGACGAACCAGGGCGCGCCGAGCGTGGCAGCGAGCAGGACAGTGGCGATCTGACGGGGCATGCGGACTCCACGCATCTTCTGTTGAGGCAGATGAAAAGGGGGATCGGGACCACCCGGGGCACAGGCCGTGTCGACTGCCGTCGGCCGCCATCGGCTGCCAAGCGCCCGGGGCGAAGGTCCAACTGGCTATTCTACAATGGGTCCCCTTCACGAAGCGCCCTGCCCATGCCCGGCCTCCTGGTCACCGCGCGCTTTTGCCGCACTGTCGTCGCCATGCGCGACGCGCCCCCCGACGCGCTGCCCGAGGTCGCCTTCGTCGGTCGCTCCAACGCCGGCAAGTCCACCGCGATCAACCTGCTCTGCAACCGCCGGCGGCTGGCCTTCTTCAGCCGCACGCCCGGCCGCACGCAGGCGCTCAACTTCTTCGAGGTCGGCCCGGAGGACGCGCCTTCGGCGTACCTGGTCGACACGCCCGGCTACGGCTTCGCGCAGACGCCGTTGGACGTGAAGCGCCAGTGGCAAGGGCTGATCGGGCCGTACCTGCAAAAGCGCAGGCACCTGGCGGGCGTCGTGATGATGGTCGACATCCGCCGTGGCGTCGGGGACCTGGACCGGCAGCTGCTGGCGTTCGCGCCCGCCCACGTGCCGGTGCTGGCGTTGCTCACCAAGGCGGACAAGTTCACCTACAGCGAGCGGCTGGTGGCACGGCGGGAAGTCGCCGCCGCGCTGGCCCCGCTTCGTCCGGATGGCAGCGCGGAATCGCTGCTGTTCTCGGCGCCGGCCCGCATGGGGATCGAAGAGGCCACCGAGTGGGTGGAGGCGCGGCTCACCCGGGAGTATCTTGACGAGCCGGCCGGCGACCAACCGGCCGCCGAGTGACACGGGCAGGGCCGACCGGAAGGGGCGGAAAAAAAGCCCCGGCCGCGAGCCGGGGCTTGGAATGCCTCAATCAGGCCCCGCTCAGGGAGGTGAAGCGGGAGACGATCGAAACCGTCTGTGTCCAAGATAAGTCATGGACAAATACATGGCAAGCACAGGGTTTTTCGGGCGCTTCCGATTCCATCAGGGTAAACCCACATGACCGATCGAAACAATTTAATGCAAGGATTTCCGCGAGTTAGGATGCGCCGCCTGCGCCGCGACGAGTTCACGCGGCGCCTGGTCCGCGAGACGCGCCTGTCGGTCGACGACCTGATCTACCCCGTGTTTGTCCTGGACGGACAGGGCAAGACACAAGCCGTTGCTTCGATGCCCGGCGTGGAACGGGTCAGCATCGACCGCCTGATGGGCGTGGCCGAGCGCTGCGCGGCCGAGCGCATTCCGGTGATGGCGCTGTTCCCGGTGATCGAGCCGTCGCTGAAGTCGCTGGACGGCCATGAGGCGGCCAACCCCGACGGGCTGGTGCCGCGCGCGGTGCGCGAGATCAAGTCGCGCTTTCCGCAACTGGGCGTGTTGGCCGACGTGGCGCTCGACCCGTACACCTCGCATGGCCAGGACGGCGTGATCGACGAGGAGACCGGCTACGTGCTCAACGACCGCACGGTCGAGATCTTGGTGCAGCAGGCGCTGGTGCAGGCCGAGGCAGGCGTCGACATCGTCGCGCCCAGCGACATGATGGACGGCCGCATCGGCGCGATCCGCGACTCGCTCGAGCACGAAGGGCACATCCACACCCGGATCATGTCCTACGCGGCCAAGTACGCTTCCGGCTTCTACGGCCCCTTCCGCGACGCGGTGGGTTCGGCCAGGAACCTGGGCAAGAGCGACAAGAAGGTCTACCAGATGGACCCGGGCAATTCCGACGAGGCCCTGCGCGAAGTGGCGCTGGACCTGCAGGAAGGCGCCGACATGGTGATGGTCAAGCCGGGCATGCCGTACCTGGACATCGTGCGCCGCGTGAAAGACGAGTTCCGCGTGCCCACTTTCGTCTACCAGGTCAGCGGCGAGTACGCGATGCTCAAGGCGGCCGCCGCCAACGGATGGTTGGACGAGCGCGCGGTCGCGATGGAGTCGCTCCTGGCGATGCGCCGCGCGGGCGCCGACGGCATCCTCACCTACTTCGCGCTGGACGCGGCGCGCTGGCTGCGCGAGGGCTGAGCCCCTGGAGCTGCTGCACGTCACCGCGCAGGGCGCCACGCTGCTGGAAGGAGCGCCGGCAGCGCTGCCGCCCGACGGGTTCGTGTGGTGCGACTGCGTGCACGACGACGGCACGGCGTTCGTCGAGGCGGTGGCCGCATTGACCGGCACGCGCATCTACGAGGACCACGTGCTGGATGCGACCAACCCGTCGCACCCGTCGTGGTTCGACGCCACCGCCGCCTACGAGATGCTGATCTTCCGCGGCTTGGCGCAAGCCCCCGGCGCGCTGCTGGCCCACGGCAGCATCCGCATCCGCACGCGGCCCACGGTGTTCTTCGTGCTGCCGGGGCTGCTCGTCACGCTGCGTGCGCCGGACAGCCGGATCTTCGCGGCGCAGCGCGAGCGCCTGCTGGCGCCGCCCGCCGGTGCCCGGCACCGGGTGCCCACCCGGCCGGAGATGCTGATGGCCCGGCTGCTCAACGACATGGTCGACCGCTACCTGGACCTGCGCCAGCCGCTGACCGACCTGCTCGAGCGCGTGCAGCGCGCGCTGCTCGACCCGCGCCGCCCCTACCGCGACTGGCCGACGCTGCTGCAGGCCCGTACCGAACTGCGCCGGCTCGAGAGCCTGTGCGAGGAGCAGCTCGACGCCTTGCAGGAATGGCGCGACGAACGCCTGGACCGCCGCGGCGCCAGCCGTGACCTGCACACCGGGGACGGCGCCGACGACGCCACGAGCGCCGAGGCCTTGCGGGTGCGCATCGACGACGTGGTCGAGCACGTGCACCGGGTGCTGGGCCACGTGCGCCGCCTCGAGAGCAGCGCCGAATCCGCGGTGCAGCTGCATTTCTCGGCCATGAGCCTGCGCACCAGCGAGATCATGCGCGTGCTGACCGTGATCACCGCGGTGTTCATGCCGCTGACGCTGATCACCGGCATCTTCGGGATGAACTTCGACGCGATCCCCGGGCTGCATTCCGGCACGGGCTTCTGGATCACCATCGCCGCGATGCTGGCGATCGCGCTGGCGCTGCTGCTGTGGTTCCGCGGCCGGCGCTACATCGACGACGACGAGATGCCCGCCGCGCGCCTGCGGCGCCGGGAGGCCGCGCCGCAGGCCGCCGCCCGGGCCGCTGCTCAGGCCACGTCGCCCGGCCGCCCCGAGGTCTCGGCCACCACCCAGGCCAAGTAGGGCGCATCCACGGCGTCGGCCCGCCAGGCCACGATCTCCGGCACATCGTAGGGGTGCAGCGCGCGCAACCGCGCTGCCAGCGCTGTCCAGCGCGCCTGCGTGGTCTTGAAGAGCAGCGGGATCTCGTCGGCGCACTCCACGCCGCCTTGCCAGCGATAGGTCGAGCGGACCGGCGCCAGCGCGTTGACGCAGGCGGCCAGCCGCTCGTCCACCACCGCGCGGCCGATGCGGTCGGCGGCGGCGGCGTCCGGCACGTTGGTCAGCACCAGCAGCAGCGCGCCATGGTCGACGGCCGTCGCCGGCGTCGGGTCCGTTGCGTCTTCCCGCGAAGCGCCTGCTGGTGACGAAGGGTCCGCGTCCCGCTGGGTCATCGCCGTTCTCCGTGTTCGATCACGCGCATCTTGCCGCTTGGGGACAAGCAGTCGTGCGCGCGACGGCATTGTCGAGCCGACCGATCCTGGCGCATGCTGCCGCGATCGTGCGCGATCGCCGCCCCGGCACGCGCCGAACGCCCTGCCCCCGCGAGACCCGAGCCATGTCCGACGAAGCCTCCCTGTCCCCAGCCGAAAGCGCCCTGCGCGACGCCGCCCTCGAATACCACCGCAGCCCGGTGCGCGGCAAGGTGGCCGTGCAGCCCACCAAGCCCCTGACCACGCAGCGCGACCTCGCGCTGGCCTATTCGCCCGGCGTGGCCTACGCCTGCCTGGAGATCGCCCGCGACCCGGCCTGTGCCGCCGAATACACCTCGCGCGGCAACCTGGTGGGCGTGATCACCAACGGCACGGCGGTGCTGGGCCTGGGGGACATCGGGCCGCTGGCGGGCAAGCCGGTGATGGAGGGCAAAGGGTGCCTCTTCAAGAAATTCGCCGGCATCGACGTGTTCGACATCGAGCTGGCGGAGAAGGACCCGGACAAGCTGGTCGAGATCATCGCGGCGCTGGAGCCCACCCTGGGCGGCATCAACCTCGAGGACATCAAGGCGCCCGAGTGCTTCGAGATCGAGCGCCGGCTGCGCGACCGGATGAAGATCCCGGTCTTCCACGACGACCAGCACGGCACCGCCATCATCTCGGCCGCCGCGATCCTGAACGCGCTGGAGCTGGTCGGCAAGCCGATCGAGACGGTGCGCATCGCGGTGTCGGGGGCGGGCGCGGCCGCCATCGCCTGCCTGGACCTGCTGCTGGCGCTGGGCGTGCGTGCCGCCAACGTGCTGGTGTGCGACTCCAAGGGCGTGCTGTACGCGGGCCGGGCGGGCACCATGGACGAGTCCAAGCGCCGCTACGCGCGAGACACCGACGCCCGCACGCTGGCCGACGCGATGCGCGGAGCCGACGTGTTCCTGGGCTGCTCGGCACCGGGCGTGGTGTCGCAGGACATGGTGGCGTCGATGGCCGACCGCCCCGTGATCCTGGCGCTGGCCAATCCCGAGCCCGAGATCCGCCCGGAGCTGGCCAAGGCGGTGCGGCCCGACTGCATCATGGCCACCGGAAGGTCGGACTACCCGAACCAGGTCAACAACGTCCTGTGTTTCCCGTACATCTTCCGCGGCGCGCTGGACGCGGGCGCCACGCGCGTCACCGAGGAGATGAAGCTGGCCTGCGTGCGCGAGATCGCGGCACTGGCCAAGGCCGAGGCCAGCGACGAGGTCGCCGCCGCCTACGCGGGGCAAGCGCTGGAGTTCGGGCCGGAGCTGATCATCCCCAAGCCCTTCGACAGCCGGCTCATCCTGCGCATCGCACCCGCCGTGGCCAAGGCCGCGGCCGACTCCGGCGTGGCGATGCGCCCGATCGCCGACCTGGTGGCGTACCGCCGATCGCTGGAGCGCTTCGTGACGCGCACCAGCTCGTTCATGCGGCCGGTGTTCGAGGCTGCGCGCACGGCGGCGCAGCGGGTCGTGTACGCCGAGGGAGAGGACGAGCGCGCGCTGCGCGCGGCGCAGGTGGTGGTCGACGAGCAGCTCGCACGGCCGATCCTGATCGGCCGGCCCGCGGTGATCGAGCACCGGCTGCGCACGGCCGGCCTGCGCATCCGGCCAGGGGCCGACTTCGACCTGATCGACCCCGAGGACGACGCGCGCTACCGCGACTACTGGGAGGATTACCTGCGGCTGCGCCGGCGAGACGGAGTCACGGTCGACATCGCCAAGATGGTGTTGCGCCGCTCCACCACCACCATCGCGGCCATGATGGTGCGGCGCGGCGACGCGGACGCCGCGCTGTGCGGCCTGCAGGGCGGCTGGGACGGCCACTTCGAGCCGGTGCGCGACGTGATCGGCCTGGCGCCGGGGGCGTCGTGCTTCGCGGCCGTCAACGCGTTGATGCTGGAGCGGCATACGCTCTTCATCGCCGACACCTTCGTGCACGAGCAACCCGACGCCGAGCAGCTCGCGCAGATCGCGTCGATGACGGCCGACCTGGTGGCGCGGTTCGGGCTGCCGCCGCGCGTGGCGTTCCTGTCGCATTCCATGTTCGGCTCCAGCCGCCGGCCCAGCGCGCTGCGCATGCGCGCCGCGCGCGACCGCTTCGCGCAACTGCGCCCTGACGTGGAGGCCGATGGCGAGATGCACGGCGACGCGGCCCTGTCGGACGACATCCGCGCCAAGTTCCTGGCCGACTCCAGCCTCACCGCGCCCGCCAACATCCTGGTGATGCCGAACCTGGACGCGGCCAACGCGCTCTTCAACGTGCTGAAGGTGGTGGGCGGCAACGGCGTGACCGTGGGCCCGATGCTGCTGGGCGCGGCGATGCCGGTGCACATCCTCACCCCGTCGTCCACGGTGCGCCGGATCGTGAACATGACGGCGCTTGCGGCAACGGGCGCCGGGCGGCGCGAGGGCGCGGGAGGTTAGTCGGCGGCTGCGCGGCGCGGGAGGGGCGGCCGAGCGCCGACGCCCCGTCGGATGGCGGATCCCCCACGCTGCACGGTGGATCCCCGGGCCAGCTCCGAGATCCCGGCTATCCGCCCGACGCGATCGGCAGGCTCACCGAGAAGGTGCTTCCACGTCCGGGCCCTTCGCTCGTGGCTTCGATGCCGCCGCCGTGCAGTTCCACCAGCGTCTTGACCAGCGCGAGGCCGATGCCGAGCCCGCCCTCGGCACGCTCGGCGGCGCCTTCGAACTGCGCGAACATCTCGAAGACGCGTGTCAAGGCGTCGCGCGAGATGCCGATGCCGTCGTCCCGCACGCGGATGCGGATGGTCGATTCTCCGGTGACTTCGGCGAGCACGTCGATGCGTCCGCCCGCATCCGTGTATTTCGCCGCGTTCGTCAGCAGGTTCGACAGGATCTGCGAGACCCTCAACGCATCGGCGTCGAGCAACGGCGTCGGATCAGGCAGCGCGATCGACAACTGGTGCCGCTTGCGGTCCAGCAGCGGCCGCGCCGCTTCCACCGCCGCCTCGACCGCAGCCGCGAGGCTGACCGGTTGGCGCCGCAGCGTGAGCTTTCCCTGGGCGATGCGGGCGACGTCCAGCAGGTCGTCGAGCAGGCCGGAGAGGTGCTCGACCTGGCGCTGGATGACGGCTCGGGCGAAGGCCGTCTTCTCATCGTCCACCCTGGCGTTGCCGAGCAGCTTGGCCGCCGTGCGGATCGGCGCGAGCGGGTTGCGCAGCTCATGCGACAGCGTGGCGAGGAACACGTCCTTGCGTCGGTCGGCTTCGATGAGCTTCGCGTGGAGCGTCACGTCCGCCGTGATGTCCTGCACGGTGCCGACCAACCGGACCGGTCGCTCCTCCAGGAAGGTCACCGCGCCGGTCGCCCGCATCCATCGCGTCGTGCCGTCCGGATGCAACACGCGGTACTGCGCGTCGTACCTGCCGCCGAGGACGGGGTCGAGCGCGCGATCGACCGCGGCCTGCATGGTTGCCCGGTCGTCGGGATGCAGGCGCGCGATGAACTTGTCGTAGGTCACCGGCTCGTCTTCGGTCAGCCCCCACCAGTCGCGCATCCGGCGATCCCACACCAACTGCTCCGCGGCCGGGTCGTACTCGTGGACGCCAAGGCCGCCGGCCAGCGTGGCTTCGCGAAGCCGCTCGTTGGCCCGGTCCAACGCCCGCTCGAATTCCTGTCGGTCGGTCAGGTCGAGCGCGGCGCCGACGACGCCGACGACCCTGCCGCGCGAATCGCGCTGCGCTTGGACCAGGACATCGTAGACGCGACGCTCGCGAGCATTGCGCCAGACGTGGACTTCGCCGCGCCGCCCCTCGCCGGTCTCGAGCACGGCGCGCTTGATGCCCTCCACCAGCGCCGCGTCCTCCGCTCGAGGCAGGATCTCGGCGTCGCGCTTTCCGATGACGTGGGCGGAGGGCAGGCCGAGCGCGCAGTTGTGGATCCACGTGTAGCGCAGGTCCGTGTCCTGGCTGAACACGGTCACGGGCGACGCCGCGAGGGCTGTCTCGAACAGCTCCTTGGTGCGCGTGAGCGACTCCTCGGTCAGCCTGCGTTGCGTGACATCCTCGACGAGCAGGCTGATCCAGCCCACCGCATCGCCCTTCGGAACGACGGCCGCGCTTTGCCGGACCCACACCGGGCCCTGCCCACCGTCGACGTAGCGGGTCTCGACGACGAAGTCGGATGACTTCCCGGACGACAGCGCCGACAGCAGCGCTGCGACGCGCTCGCGGTCGACCTCGTGGACGAGCTGCGGATACTCGATCGCGCGGAGCGCCTCGACCGAGCGCGCGGCCAGCCGCTGGAACGCGCGATTGGCGTGCAGGATGCGGCCATCCGGCGCGATGCTCGCGAAGCCGATGGCCGCGCTCTCGAACGACGCGCGGAAATGGGCTTCGGCCTCGAGCCGCACGGTCTCCGCCTGCAGGTGGCGCTCGGTGACGTCGGTGATCGTCCCGACGACCACCGCCGGGGCGCCCTCGGCGTCGTACGAGGCACGGCCGCGGTTCATGACCCAGCGCACCGATCCGTCGGGGCGCAGGATCCGGAACTCCTCGCTGTACATCTGGTGCGTCCGAATGGCGCTGGTGACGCTTTCGCGCACGCGCGCCTGGTCGTCGGAATGGACCAGGCGGAAGAACGCCACGCCCGTCCCGTCGAACTGGGCAGGCGTCAGGTCATGGATGCGAAAAGTTTCCGGTGACCAGCGGACCACGTCGGTGGCGACGTCCCATGTCCACAAGCCGGTGTTGGTGGCATCGAGAACGAGCTCGAGCACCGAGTGGTCCAACTCGAGCACGCCGGGCTCGCGCGCAATTCCGGTTTCAATGATGAGGCTCATGGATCTACGCGTCGGGCCATGCCGCTCGGCCAATCCACCATCCTATCGAGCGGCGGCCCGTAGCGGCAAGACACGCGTTCGCCGCGCGGTCACGCAACCCCCGGCTACGGAACCCCCGGCCACGGAACGCCCGGGTCGAACGACTCGGGGTCGTGCGGCGCGACGCGACTGCGGTCCGGCACGCACCGCTCACGCGCGGAACCGACGTCGCGTCAACGTCCGCGCCAGCATGAAGCCGGCACCGGTGTACGCCAGCAGCACCAGGACCGGCACCACCACGCGCGCCGGCCATTCGCCCAGCACCAGCGGCCGCGCCAGTTCCACCGCCGCCGACAGCGGAAGCCACTGCGCGAGCGCCTTGAGCCAAGCGGGCAACGCGTCCTGTGGGTAGTAGACGCCGGACACGAAGACCATCGGCGTCAGCACCAGCGTGAAGTAGTACGAGAAGAAGTCGTAGCCCTTGGCCAGCGCGTTGAAGCACAACCCCAGCGCGGAGAAGCACAGCCCCGTCAGCACCGCCACCGGAATCACCAGCACCAACGTAGGTGCGCGCGAGATGCCCAGCGCCATCACGACCAGCACGATGGCCACGGCGGCCATCAGGCTCTTGGTGGCCGCCCACAGCCACTCCGCCACCAGCACGTCGTCCAAGCTGAGCGGCGCGTTCATGATCGATTCCCACGTGCGCTGCACGTGCATCCGCGAGAAGGCCGAATACAGCGCCTCGAAGCTCGCCGACATCATCGCGCTCATGCACAGCGCGCCCGCGGCCAGGAACTCGATGTAGCGCACGCCGCCCACCATCGGCAGCAACGCGCCCAACCCGTAGCCGAAGGCCACGAGCGTGATGAGCGGATCGGCCACGTTGGCCATCACCGAGGGCAGCGCCAGCTTGCGCCAGACGAGCAGGTTGCGCCGGTACACCGGCAGGAAGCGCAGCGACGGCCGCGGCAGCGTCGGGCCGGCCAGCGGCGCGGGCGAAGGAAGGGTGGGAAGCGTCGCGGACATGGGGTGTCGAATCGGGTCGGATGGGGCTCGTGGCGTCGTCCGGCGGGCGCGCCGGCGCGCGAGTCGGCGGCTCGCTCAGTCGCGAAGATCGCGCCCGGTGAGCTTCAGGAACACGTCTTCCAGGTTGGCCGGGCGATGCAGGTAGCGCAGCCGCGGATAGGCCGCCAGCGTCTCGATGGCGGCACGCGGATCGCGGCAGTAGCCGAAGGCGGTCTCGCCCACCCATTCCAGCCGCTCGCACACGCGCAGCGCGGCTTGGTCGTGCCAGGCGCGCGCGTCGTCGCCATGCACCTCAAGCACATGCGGCTCGATCTCGCGCGCGGTCAGCTCGCCGGGCGCGCCCTGCGTCACGGCGCGGCCATGGTCGACGATCATCAGCCGGTCGCACAGGCGCTCGGCCTCGTCCATGAAATGCGTCGTGAGCACGATGGTCTTGCCGCGCGCGATCAGCTGGCGCAGCCGCTCCCAGATCAAGTGCCGTGCCTGCGGATCCAACCCGGTGGTGGGCTCGTCCAGGAACAGCACTTCAGGGTCGTTGATCAGCGCGCGCGCCAGCGTCAGGCGCCGCTTCATGCCCCCGGACAGCTCGCTGATCTTGGCATTCCGCTTGGCCGACAGCGCGGCCCATTCCAAGAGCGGCTCGACGCGCGAGCGCAAGGTGCGCTCCGGCAAGCCGAAGTAACGGCCGAAGACCAGGAGGTTTTCGGCGGCCGTGAAGTCCGGGTCCAAGGCGTCGTGCTGCGGCACCACGCCCGCCCGCATGCGGGCCTGGCGGGCCTGTGCCGGAACCGGGTGGCCCAGCAGCTCGATCCGGCCGGCGTCCGGCGTGGCCAGCCCGAGCACCAGCTTGAGCGTGGTGCTCTTGCCCGCGCCGTTGGGCCCCAGCAAGCCGAAGCATTCACCAGGGCGCACGTCCAGGTCGAGCCGGTCGACCGCGGTCATGTCGCCGAAGCGCTTGGTGAGGCCGCGCACGCGAAGGACGGCGGGGGCGGGGGGCACGTCCGGGCCCGTGGAGTCGGCTGCGAGCCGTTCGGGCGTTGTCGCGTCGTTCATGGCGCGAGGATACCGGCTGAACTGCCCGCCGGCAGCGCGCCGTGGGCTGCGAGGGCCCCGGGTGGTGCCGCGCCCGAGCGGCGCAGGCGCCGCGTCAAGCCGGCGGAAGCCGGACAAGGGGCGCCTGCCGTTGCCGGAGGCGTCGCTGCCGAGGCAACTCGCAGAAGCGACCTCGCGCGCTGCAGGAGCGCGATCCACGGCGTGAATGCAAGACGGCGCCCGAGGGCGCCGTCCTGAGTTCGCGCGCGGTGGGTGGTCGGTGCGCGGGATCGCGTGGAGAGCGGGTTGCCGGTTGGGCACCCCGTCAAAGAGCGACGGCGGGGAGCCGTCGCCCGCCCCTCGTGGTCACGCCGCCTGCTGCTCGTCCTGCGCCTCGGCCACTTCCGGCCGATCCACCAGCTCCACCAGCGCCATCGGCGCAGCATCGCCCACGCGGAACCCGTACTTCAGGATGCGCAGGTAGCCGCCGTTGCGCGCGGCGTAGCGCGGGCCCAGCTCGTTGAACAGCTTGACCACCATGTCGCGGTCGCGCAAGCGGTCGAAGGCCAGGCGCCGATTGGCCAGCGACGGCTTCTTGCCCAGCGTGATGATGGGCTCGACGACGCGACGCAACTCCTTGGCTTTGGGCACGGTGGTCTTGATCAGCTCGTGCTTGAGCAGCGAGACCGCCATGTTGCGCAGCATCGCCTCGCGATGCGAGCTGGTGCGGTTGAGTTTACGAAGTCCGTTACGGTGACGCATTGTCTTTTCTCCTGCCCGCGGCTCAGAGGCGGTCGAGGCCGGCCGGCGGCCAGTTCTCGAGCTTCATGCCGAGCGTGAGCCCGCGCGAGGCGAGCACTTCCTTGATTTCGTTGAGCGACTTGCGCCCCAGGTTCGGCGTCTTGAGCAGCTCGTTCTCGGTGCGCTGGATCAGGTCGCCGATGTAGTAGATGTTCTCGGCCTTCAAGCAGTTGGCCGAGCGCACAGTCAGCTCCAGGTCGTCCACCGGGCGCATGAGGATCGGGTCGATCGGTGGCGTGCGCACGGGGTCGCCCGTCTCCGGCTCCGCGCCTTCCAGCGCGGCGAACACGGACAACTGCTCGACCAAGATGCGGGCCGACTGGCGAACCGCTTCCTCGGGCGCGATGACGCCGTTGGTCTCGATGTCGATCACCAGGCGGTCCAGGTCCGTGCGCTGCTCGACGCGCGCGCTCTCGACCTGGTAGCTGACGCGCCGCACCGGCGAGAACGAAGCGTCCAGCACGATCCGGCCGATCGACTTGGATTCGGCCAGGTTGCGCATGGTGCCGGGCACGTAGCCGCGGCCACGCTCGACCTTGATCTGCATGTCGATCTTACCGCCCTGGGTCAAGGTGGCGATGACGTGGTCGCGATTCACCAGCTCGACGTCGTGCGGCAGGTCGATGTCGGCGGCCGTGACCGCGCCGGGGCTGTCCTTGCGCAGGGTCAGCAGCACGTCGTCGCGGTTGTGGAGCTTGAACACCACGCCCTTGAGGTTCAGCAGCAGGTCGACCACGTCCTCGCGGACACCGTCGACCGTCGAGTATTCGTGGACGACGCCGGAAATCTGCACCTCGGTGGGCGCGTAACCGATCATCGACGACAGCAGCACGCGACGCAGCGCGTTGCCGAGCGTGTGGCCGTAGCCGCGCTCGAAAGGCTCCATGATCACGCGCGCATGGTTCGAGCCGAGTTGCTCGACCTCGACGATGCGCGGCTTCAGCATGGCAGTTTGCATGTGTTTTCTGTCCTTGTCGGTCGCAGGCGTCGCTGCGCGCGCGGTCGCGCGCAGCGTTACCTGATCAGCGCGAGTACAGCTCGACGATCAGGCTCTCGTTGATGTCCGCGGCGATCTCGGAGCGGTCGGGCACGGCCTTGAAGGTGCCCTCGAACTTGGCCGGATCGACGGAGACCCAGGCCGGCAGGCCGTTCTGTTGCGCCAGCTGCAGCGCGTCCTGCACGCGCAGCTGCTTGCGTGCCTTCTCGCGCAGGGCGATCACGTCGTTCGGCTTGACCTGCACGCTGGGGATGTTGCAGGCCTCGCCGTTGAGCATCACCGCCTTGTGGGCGACCATCTGGCGCGCTTCGGCACGCGTGGAAGCCAGGCCCATGCGGTAGACGACGTTGTCGAGGCGGCACTCCAGCAGCTTGAGCAGGGTTTCGCCCGTGTTGCCGCGACGACGCTCGGCTTCGGCGAAGTAGCGACGGAACTGCCGCTCCAGCACGCCGTACATGCGCTTGACCTTCTGCTTCTCGCGGAGCTGGTTGCCGTAGTCCGAGGTGCGGGCACCCGAGATCCGGCCGTGCTGGCCCGGCTTGGAGTCCAGCTTGCACTTGGAATCGAGCGAACGGCGGGCGCTCTTGAGGAACAGGTCCGTGCCTTCGCGACGCGAAAGCTTGCAGCGGGGTCCGGTGTAACGAGCCACTTGGTGCTTTTCCTTGTTTCGCGCGGGTCGCGCCGGTGCGCGACGCCGCGGTCAGTCCGGCCTGCCTGCAGCCGAACGGTGGTCTTGCGCCGGGCCGGCGCGATGCGCGGCCCGACGTCGGGAGGGGCGCTTAGATGCGGCGCTTCTTCGGCGGACGGCAGCCGTTGTGCGGCAGCGGCGTGACGTCCGAAATCGACAGGATCTTGATGCCGAGCGCGTTCAGGGCGCGAACCGAGGACTCGCGGCCGGGGCCCGGGCCCTTGATCCGAACGTCCAGGTTCTTGATGCCGCACTCTTGCGCCGCGCGACCGGCCATCTCGGCCGCGACCTGCGCCGCGAAAGGCGTGGACTTGCGCGAGCCCTTGAAGCCCTGGCCGCCCGAGGACGCCCACGACAGGGCGTTGCCTTGCCGGTCGGTGATCGTGATGATCGTGTTGTTGAACGACGCGTGCACGTGCGCGACGCCGTCCGACACGTTCTTCTTGGACTTCTTGCGAATGCGCGACGCGGCGGCTTGCGCCGCGGCCGATTGTGACTTGGTAGCCATTCAGGATGCTCCGGTTCGTTGCGTCGCGGTCACTTCTTGAGGGCGACGCCGGCCTTGCGCGGGCCCTTGCGCGTGCGGGCGTTCGTGCGGGTCCGCTGGCCGCGGGCCGGCAGGCCGCGGCGATGCCGCACCCCGCGGTAGGCGCCGAGGTCCATCAGCCGCTTGATCGACATCGACACTTCGCGGCGGAGGTCACCCTCGACCGCGAACTTGCCGATCTCGTCGCGCAGGCGCTCCAGTTCGGCGTCGTTCAAGTCCTTGACCTTCTTCTCGAAGGGGACGTTGGCTGCCGAGCAGATGAGACGCGCGCGCGAGCGCCCGATGCCGTAGATGGCCGTGAGGCCGATCTCGGTGTGCTGGTGATTGGGGATGTTGACCCCGGAGATCCGTGCCATATCCTAGTTTCCTCAGCCTTGCCGCTGCTTGTGCCGCGGATCCGTGCAGATGACGCGCACGACACCCTTGCGTTTGATCACCTTGCACTTGCGGCAGATCTTCTTGACCGATGCCATGACTTTCATGTTCGTTCCCCTCGTGCGGGATTCGTATCGTGTTTCGGTTACTTGGCGCGGAACACGATCCGCGCGCGCGACAAGTCGTACGGCGTCAGTTCGACCGTCACCTTGTCGCCCGGCAGGATCCGGATGTAATGCATCCGCATCTTTCCCGAGATGTGCCCGAGGACGACGTGACCGTTCTCGAGCTTGACCCGGAAAGTGGCGTTCGGCAGGTTCTCCACCACCTCGCCCTGCATCTGGATGACGTCTTCCTTCGACATCGTGTTCGTCGTCGCCTTTGCCGCGCCGCGGCTCTACCGGACCTGTCCGGCGTTCTTGAAGTTCGCCTTCTTCAGCAAGCTCTCGTACTGGTGCGACATCACGTAGGCCTGGACCTGCGCCATGAAGTCCATCGTGACCACCACGATGATCAGGAGCGAAGTGCCGCCGAAATAGAACGGCACGTTCCACTCCAGCACCAGGAACTCGGGCACCAGGCACACCAGCGTGATGTAGAGCGCGCCGATCAGCGTCAGCCGCATCAGGATCTCGTCGATGTACCGCGCGGTCTGCTCTCCGGGACGGATCCCCGGCACGAAGGCGCCGCTCTTTTTCAGGTTGTCCGCCGTCTCCCGGCTGTTGAACACCAGTGCCGTGTAGAAGAAGCAGAAGAAGATGATCGCGGCGGCGTACAGCATGATGTACGGCGGCTGCCCGGGCGACAGCGCGGCCGCGATGTCGCGCAGCCAGAGGCCGGAGTCACCCGTGCTGAACCATTGCGTGAGCGTCGCCGGGAACAAGATGATCGACGAGGCGAAGATCGGCGGGATCACGCCCGACATGTTCAGCTTGAGCGGCAGGTGCGAGCTCTGGCCGCCGTAGATCCGATTGCCGACCTGGCGCTTGGCGTAGTTCACCGTGATCTTGCGCTGGCCCCGCTCGACGAACACCACCGCGGCCGTGACGGCGATCACGATCGCGATGATCAGCAGCACCGCGAACGGATGCATGGCGCCCGTGCGGACCAGCTCGAACAGGCCGGCCAGCGCGCCAGGCAGGCCGGCCACGATGCCAGCGAAGATGATCATCGAGATGCCGTTGCCCAGGCCCCGCTCGGTGATCTGCTCGCCCAGCCACATCAGGAACATGGTGCCGGTCAACAGGGACACGACGGTCGTGAAGCGGAACATGAAGCCCGGGTCGATGACCAGACCAGCCTGGGATTCGAGAGCGATCGCGATGCCCAGCGCCTGGAAAGTCGCCAGCGCCACGGTGAACCAGCGCGTGTACTTCGTGATCGTGCGCTGCCCGGCCTGGCCTTCCTTCTTCAACTGCTCCAGCTGCGGCACGACGACCGTGAGCAGCTGCATGATGATCGACGCCGAGATGTACGGCATGATCCCGAGCGCGAACACGGACAAACGCGACAGGGCGCCACCCGAGAACAGGTTGAAGATGCCCAGGATGCCGCCCTGCTGGCCCTTGAAGAGCTGCGCCAGCTGGTCGGGATCGATGCCGGGCACGGGGATGTGGCCACCGATCCGGTAGACGACGATCGCCAGCAGCAGGAACGTGAGCCTGCGCTTGAGATCGCCGAACTTCCCGGCCTTCAGGGCCCCGGCCGCGTTGGTTGCCACTCGGTTAACGCTCCGTCTCTATTTCCGGTCGTGCGTCGGTCAAGCGGCCGGCGCGGCTTGCGCCGCGGGCTCGGCGATGCTGCCGCCAGCCGCTTCGATCGCCGCACGGGCGCCCTTGGTGGCGGCGATGCCGCCAGACAGCGTCACCTTGCGGGAAAGCTCGCCCGACAGGATCACCTTGGCCGACTTGGCCAGCTGCGGGACCACGCCGGCGCTCTTCAACGCCAGCAGGTCGATCGCCTCGCCATCGAAGCGCTGCAGGTCCGACAGCCGGACTTCCGCGACGTCACCAGCCGAGAGCGACTTGAAGCCGCGCTTGGGCAGCCGACGCTGCAGCGGCATCTGGCCGCCTTCGAAGCCGACCTTGTGGAAGCCGCCCGAACGCGACTTCTGGCCCTTGTGGCCGCGTCCTGCGGTCTTGCCCAGGCCCGAGCCGATCCCGCGCCCGACACGGCGTCGTGCTTTCTTGCTGCCCTCGGCGGGCTTCAGATCGTTCAGTTCCATCATTCGCTCGCGTTCAGCCGACGACCTTCACCAGGTAGGCGACCTTGGTGATCATCCCCCGCACCGCCGGAGTGTCCTCCAGCTCACGGGTCTCGTTCATCCGCTTGAGCCCCAGGCCCAGCACGGTCGCCTTGTGCGAGCCGCGCGTGCCGATCGGGCTGCGGACGAGCTGCACCTTCACCGTCTTCTTGTCCATGACCAGGGGCCCCTTAGCCGAAGATTTCCTCGACCGACTTGCCGCGCTTGGCGGCAATCTCGGCCGGGGTGTTCATCTTGCGCAGCGCGTCCAGCGTGGCGCGCACGAGGTTGTAGGGGTTGGTCGACCCGTGGCTCTTGGCCACGACGTTGGTGACGCCCAGCACCTCGAAGATCGCGCGCATCGGGCCGCCGGCGATGATGCCGGTGCCTTCGGGCGCCGGCGCCAGGAACACCGTCGACGCGCCGTGCTTGCCGTGCAGCGTGTGCTGGACGGTGCCGTTGCGCAGGCTGACCTTGAACATCTTGCGGCGCGCCTCGTCCATCGCCTTCTGGACGGCCACCGGCACCTCGCGGGCCTTGCCCTTGCCCATGCCGACGCGACCGTCGCCGTCGCCGACGACCGTCAGCGCCGCGAAGCCGAGGATTCGACCGCCCTTGACGACCTTGGTCACACGATTGACCGAGATCATCTTCTCCTTCAGACCGTCGTCGCGCTCTTCGCCGCCGACGCGTGCTTGGATCTTCGCCATATCAGTTTCTCCGTTTCGCCGCGCGGGATCAGAACTTCAAGCCCGCTTCGCGGGCGGCTTCGGCCAAGGCCTTGATGCGGCCGTGGTACTTGTAGCCCGCGCGGTCGAAGGCGACCTGCCCGATGCCGGCCGCCAGCGCCTTCTCGGCGATCCGCTTGCCCACGAGCGTGGCCGCCGCGGCGTTGCCGCCATTGCCGCCCAGTTGCGTGCGCAGGTCCGGCTCGGCGGTCGACGCGGTGGCGAGCACGCGCTCGCCGGTCTCGTCCACGATGCTGGCGTAGATGTGCACGTTCGAGCGGAATACGGTCAGACGGCTGGTCCGCAGTTCGCGGATCTTCAGGCGGGTCTGGCGCGCGCGCCGCTGGCGCGATTGCTTCTTGTCCATCGTTCCCTGGTCCTTGCGCCCGGTTACTTCTTCTTGGTCTCTTTGAGCACGACCACCTCGTCGGCGTAGCGCACACCCTTGCCCTTGTAGGGCTCGGGTTCCTTGTACGCACGCACCTCGGCCGCGACCTGGCCGACGCGTTGGCGGTCGGCACCCTTGATCACGATCTCGGTCTGGGTCGGGGTGGCGACCGTGACGCCCTCGGGCATCTTGTGCACCACGGGATGCGAGAAGCCCAGCGACAGGTTCAGGTTCTGGCCCTGCGCCTGCGCGCGGTAGCCGACGCCGACCAGCGTGAGCTTCTTCTCGAAGCCCTTGGTCACGCCCTGGACCATGTTCGCCACCAGAGCGCGCATGGTGCCGCTCATGGCGCGTGCCTCGGCGCTCTCGTCGGCGGCGGCGAAGGCGAGCGTGGCGCCCTCCTTCGTGATCGCCACGCGCGGATGCAGCCGCTGGCTCAGCGTGCCGAGCGGGCCCTTGACGGTGATCGCGTCCGCGCCGATCTGCGCGTCGGCGCCGGTCGGAATCGTCACCGGAATTCGTGCCACACGGGACATGTCTTTACCCTCTTCCGCGTCAGGCCACGATGCCGATGATCTCGCCGCCCGTGCCCGACTGGCGGGCCTTGCGGTCGGTCATCAGACCACGGGGCGTCGAGATGATCGCCACGCCCAGGCCGTTCATCACCTGCGGCAGGTCGTTGCGGCCGCGGTAGATCCGCAGGCCGGGACGGCTGACGCGCTCGAGCTTGTCGATGACCGGGCGGCCGGCGTAGTAGCGCAGCTGGACTTGCAGCTGGGGCTTGCCGTCGTTCTCGGTCACGTCGAAGCCGTCGATGTAACCCTCGTCCTTCAGCAGCTGGGCGATCGCCACCTTCAGCTTCGACGAGGGCATCGACACGGTTTGCTTGTCCACGCGCTGTGCATTGCGAATGCGCGTGAACATGTCGGCGATCGGATCGCTCATGCTCATGTTCGTTCTCCGATTACCAGCTCGCCTTGGTCATGCCCGGCACTTCGCCGCGCATGGCCACTTCACGCAACTTGTTGCGCGCAAGGCCGAACTTGCGGAAGGTTCCGCGGGGACGGCCGGTCAGCGCGCAGCGGTTGCGCAGGCGGGTCTTGCTCGAATTGCGCGGCAAGGCCTGCAGCTTGAGGCGAGCGGCGTAGCGCTCCTCTTCCGGCAGGGCTTGGTCGTTGATGAGCGCCTCGAGTTCGGCCCGCTTGGGGGCGAACTTCTTAACCAGTTCCCGGCGCTTCTTTTCGCGTTCGATCAGAGCAGTCTTGGCCACGTCTCTACCCTCAGTTGCGGAACGGGAAGCGGAACGCTGCGAGCAGCGCTTTGGCCTCGTCGTCCGTCTTGGCCGTCGTCGTGATGCTGATGTTCAATCCCCGGACCTTGTCGACCTTGTCGTACTCGATCTCGGGAAAGATGATCTGTTCCTTGACGCCCAGGTTGTAATTGCCGCGGCCGTCGAAGGCGCGGCCGGAGACGCCCCGGAAGTCGCGCACGCGCGGCAGGGCGATCGTCACCAGGCGGTCGAGGAATTCGTACATGCGCTCGCCACGCAGGGTGACCATGCAGCCGATCGGGTAACCCTCGCGGATCTTGAATCCGGCGATGGCCTTCTTTGCCTTGGTGATGACGGGCTTCTGGCCGGCGATCTTGGTCATGTCGCCCAAGGCGGCCTCGACCAGCTTCTTGTCGGCGATGGCTTCGCCCACGCCCATGTTGAGCGTGATCTTCGTGATGCGCGGCACCTGCATCGGCGACGTGTAACCGAATTTCTCGGTCATCTCGCCAACGACGCGGTCGCGGTAGATTTGCTGAAAGCGGGACATGTGCGTCTTTCCTTAGGCCTTGAGCTGCTCGCCGTTGGACTTGAAGACGCGGACCTTCGTCCCGTCCTCGAGCACCTTGATGCCGACGCGGTCGCCCTTGCCGGTCGCCGGGTTCAGCACCATGACGTTGGACTGGTCGATCGGCATGGTCTTCTCGACGATGCCCCCGGTAACGCCCTTCATGGGGTTCGGCTTGGCGTGCTTCTTGACGGTGTTGATGCCGTCGACGAGCAGCAGACGATCGTCGACGCGCGCGGCGACGGTACCCCGCTTGCCCTTGTCGCGACCGGTGATGACGACGACCTCGTCGCCTTTGCGGATCTTTTGCATCGCGGCCTCTCCCTTACAGCACTTCCGGCGCCAGCGACACGATCTTCATGAACCGCTCGGTGCGCAGCTCGCGCGTGACCGGCCCGAAGATGCGCGTGCCGATCGGCTCGAGCTTGGCGTTCAGAAGCACGGCGGCATTGCCGTCGAACTTCACGAGCGAGCCGTCCTGGCGGCGCACGCCCTTGGCGGTGCGGACCACGACAGCGTTGTAGATCTCGCCCTTCTTGACGCGACCACGCGGCTGCGCTTCCTTCACCGACACCTTGATGATGTCGCCGATGCCAGCGTAGCGGCGCTTGCTGCCGCCGAGCACCTTGATACACATCACCGAACGGGCGCCGGTGTTGTCGGCGACGTCCAGCGTCGACTGCATCTGAATCATGTTTGGCCCTTTTCCAACTTGATCCGCCAACCCCGGCGGTGCGCGTCGCGCCGCACCCGGAGGGCAGCGACTGCCCCCTTGGCGAGCGCCGCGCACCTGCCGGACCGTGCGGTCAGTCTTGGTCCCGTGGTGCGGGTCGAACCGCTCTGTTCACTTGGGGCTGGCTGGCTTGCCGCCGCCCCTGCGACCCCTGACGGGCCCGCCGAACTGAGCGAAGCTTTACATCTTAGCAGGTTTTCTTGCCGTGTGGCAAGCAAACGTCGGGCGGACGATCAGATCGCCTTGGACGCCTCGACCAAGCGCGTCACGGTCCAGGCCTTGGTCTTGGACAGCGGCCTGCACTCGGCGATCTCGACCAGGTCGCCTTCCTTGTACTGGCCGGCTTCGTCGTGCGCGTGGTACTTCTTGCTGCGCACGATGTACTTGCCGTACAGGGGATGCTTGACCTTGCGCTCGATCAGCACGGTCACGGTCTTCTGCATCTTCGCGGCCACGACGCGGCCGACCAGCGTGCGGGTCAGCGATGCGCGCGCCTCGGGCGCCGCCTCGGCGGTGATGTCCTGAACGTCGGTCATTTGGCCGTCGCCTTCTGTTTCATGACGGTGCGCACGCGCGCGATGTCGCGCCGCACCTTGAGCAGCTGGCTGGTGTTGCTCAGTTGCTGGGTGGCTGCCTGCATGCGCAGGCTGAAATGGGCGCGCAACAGGTCCTCGAGCTCCTTGCCCAGACCGGCCGCATCCTTGTCGCGAAGTTCGCTCGCCTTCATTGCTTCATCTCCTGGTTCAGGCGCCGACGTGCCGCGCCACGAACACGGTCGAGATCGGCAGCTTGGCGGCGGCCAGCGCGAACGCCTCCCGCGCCAGCGCCTCGTCGACACCGTCCATCTCGTAGAGCACCTTGCCCGGCTGGATCTCGGCGACGTAGTACTCCACGTTGCCCTTGCCGTTGCCCATGCGGACCTCGGCCGGCTTTTGGGAGATCGGCTTGTCCGGGAAGATGCGGATCCAGATGCGACCACCCCGCTTGATGTGGCGGGTCATCGCACGGCGGGCCGCCTCGATCTGGCGCGCCGTCAGGCGGCCGCGACCCGTGGCCTTGAGGCCGAAGTCGCCGAAGGAGACGTTGGTGCCGCGCGTGGCCAGGCCCTTGTTGCGGCCCTTCTGTTCTTTGCGGTATTTGCGTCGTGCCGGTTGCAGCATCGCTTATTCCCCTGCCTTGTCGCCGGCGGGACGAGCCGCCGCGTCGTTCGCTCCGGCGGCCGCGGCCGCGGGTGCGCCAGCACCCGGGGCACGGCGCACGCGCCGGCCCGCGCCAGGACCACCCGGTCCGCGGTTGTCGCCGCCAGGACCCCGATTGTCGCCACCCGGACCACGCCGCTCGCCGGGGCGGCCACCGGGGCCGCGACGGCCGCGGCGGTCGTCCCGCTCGGCGGTCTTCTCGTCCTGCGCCGCGGCGACGTCGCCGCGCCCGAGCGTGTCGCCCTTGTAGACCCAGACCTTGACGCCGATCACGCCATAGGTGGTCTTGGCCTCGGAGAAGCCGTACTCGATGTCGGCCCGCAAGGTGTGCAGCGGCACGCGGCCTTCGCGATACCACTCGGTGCGGGCGATCTCGATGCCGTTCAACCGCCCGGCGCTCATGATCTTGACGCCCTGGGCACCCAGGCGCATCGCGTTCTGCATCGCGCGTTTCATGGCGCGGCGGAACAGGATGCGCTTTTCGAGCTGTTGCGTGATCGAGTCGGCGATCAGCTGCGCGTCGGTCTCCGGCTTGCGGATCTCTTCGATGTTGACGTGCACCGGCACGCCCATCAGGCGCTGCAGGTCGGCCTTCAGGTGCTCGATGTCCTCGCCCTTCTTGCCGATCACCACGCCCGGACGGGCCGAGTAGATGGTGATGCGGGCGTTCTTGGCGGGGCGCTCGATGATGACGCGGCCCACCGAGGCGTTGCGCAGCTTCTTGCGCAGGAACTCGCGGACCTTGATGTCCTCGTTGAGCATGCCGGCGAACTGCCGGTTGTTCGCGTACCAGCGCGACGCCCAGTTGCGCGAGACCGCAAGGCGGAAGCCGGTCGGGTGAATCTTCTGTCCCATGATCCCTATCCGTCCCAGGTCAGCGCTTGGTGGGCTTGGTGTCGCCGACGGTCACGAACACGTGGCACGTCTGCTTCTCGATCTTGGCGCCGCGGCCCTTGGCGCGCGCGGCGAAGCGGCGAAGGCTGGTGGCCTTCTCGACGTGGATGCGCACCACGCGCAACTCGTCGATGTCGGCGCCGTCGTTGTGCTCGGCGTTGGCGATCGCGCTTTCGATCACCTTCTTGACGATCGCGGCCGACTTCTTGGGCGTGTAGCTGAGGATGCTCAACGCCTGCTCGACCGACTTGCCGCGCACGAGGTCGGCCACGAGCCGGCCCTTCTGGGCCGACAAGCGCACGCCGCGCAGAATCGCTTGGGTTTCCATCGTCCGATTACCTCTTCTGGCCGGGCTTGGTGCCCGACTTCCTGTCGGCGGCATGGCCCTTGAAGGTGCGCGTCATCGCGAACTCGCCGAGCTTGTGCCCGACCATGTTCTCGTTGATGAACACCGGCACGTGCTGCTTGCCGTTGTGGACCGCGATGGTCAGGCCGACGAAGTCGGGCAGGACCGTCGAACGGCGCGACCAGGTCTTGATCGGCTTCTTGTCCTTGATCGCGACCGCGGTCTCCACCTTCTTCATCAGGTGGCCGTCGACGAAAGGACCTTTCTTGACTGAGCGTGCCATGCGTCACCCGTTACTTTTTCTTGCGCCGCGACACGATCATGCCGTCGGTGCGCTTGTTGCTACGAGTCTTGTAGCCTTTGGTCGGCTGGCCCCACGGGCTCACCGGCACGCGGCCTTCGCCGGTACGGCCCTCGCCGCCACCGTGCGGGTGGTCGACCGGGTTCATGGCCGTGCCCCGCACCGTCGGACGGATGCCGCGCCAGCGCATCGCGCCCGCCTTGCCGATCTGCCGCAGGTTGTGCTCCTCGTTGCCGACTTCGCCGATCGTGGCGCGGCACTCGATGTGCACGCGGCGGATCTCGCCGGACCGCAGGCGCAGCTGCGCGTAGCTGCCTTCGCGCGCCAGCAGCTGCACCGAAGCACCCGCCGAGCGCGCCAGCTGCGCGCCCTTGCCGGGCAGCATCTCGATGCAGTGGATCGTGGTGCCCACCGGGATGTTGCGCAGCGGCAGCGTGTTGCCCGGACGGATCGGGGCTTCCGAGCCGCTCATGAGCGTGGCGCCCACGGCGACGCCGCGCGGCGCGATGATGTAGCGGCGCTCGCCATCGGCGTAGCACATCAGGGCGATGTGCGCCGAGCGGTTAGGGTCGTATTCCAGGCGCTCGACCTTCGCCGGGATGCCGTCCTTGTTGCGACGGAAGTCGACGAGGCGGTAATGCGCCTTGTGGCCACCACCGCGGTGACGCGTCGTGATGTGGCCGTTGTTGTTGCGGCCCGACCCGCGCGGCTGGCTCTCGGTCAGCGCGTCGAAGGGCTTGCCCTTGTGCAGATGCGGACTGACGACCTTGACCAGCGCGCGCCGGCCAGGCGAAGTCGGCTTGACCTTGACGACCGGCATTACGGCGCCTCCGCGAAGTTGATTTCCTGGCCCGGCGCGAGGCAGACGTAGGCCTTGCGCACGTTGTCGCGACGGCCGACGCCGCGCGCGAAGCGCTTGACCTTGCCCTTGACGTTCAGAACGTTGACGGACTCGACCTGCACCTTGAACAGCAGCTCGACGGCCGCCTTGATCTCGGCCTTGGTGGCGTCCTGCATCACGCGGAACGCGACTTGCTCGGTCTTGTCGGCGATCATCGTGCTCTTCTCGGAGACGATGGGCGCCAGCAGGACCTTCATCAGGCGATCTTGTTTCATCCCAGCATCTCCTGGACTTTCGCCAGCGCCGGCCGCGTGATCAGCACTTTCTTGAAGTAGATCAGCGACAGCGGATCGGCGGTGCCCGGCTCGACCACGGCCACGTTGATGAGGTTGCGCGAGGCCAGATGGAGGTTCTCGTCGAACTGGTCGGTGATCATCAGCACCGAGTCGCCCACGCCCATCTCCTTGAGCTTGCTGGCCAGCAGCTTGGTCTTGGGCGCGTCCAGCGACAGCGAGTCGACCACCATCAGCCGGTCTTCGCGGGCGAGCTGCGACAGGATCGAGCAGATCCCGGCGCGGTACATCTTCTTGTTGACCTTGTGGGCGAAGTTCTCTTCCGGCGAATTCGGGAAGATCTTGCCGCCTCCGCGCCACAGCGGCGACGAGGTCATGCCGGCGCGCGCGCGGCCCGTGCCCTTCTGGCGCCACGGCTTCTTGGTCGAGTGCTTGACCTCGGCGCGGTCCTTCTGGGCGCGGTTGCCGCTGCGGGCGTTCGCTTGGTAGGCGACGACGATCTGGTGCACCAGCGGCTCGTTGAACTCGCGGGCGAAGATCGTGTCGGGCGCCTCGACCGTCGAAGCGGCCTGGCCTTGTTCGTTCAGCAGTTTCAGTTCCATCGTGCCCCCGATCAGGCCTTGGCCGCGCGGGCCTTGACGGCCGGCGTGACGACGACGCTGCCGCCCTTGTGGCCCGGCACCGCGCCCTTGACCAGCAGCAGCTGGCGCTCGACGTCCACGCGCGCCACGACGAGGTTCTGCGCGGTGCGCGCCACGTCGCCCAGGTGTCCGGACATGCGCTTGCCCGGGAACACGCGGCCCGGGTCCTGCGCCATTCCGATCGAGCCGGGAACGCGGTGCGAACGCGAGTTGCCGTGCGATGCGCGGTTGGAGGAGAAATGGTGACGCTTGATCGTTCCGGCGAAGCCCTTGCCGATGGTCGTGCCAGCGACGTCGACCTTCTGGCCGGCCGAGAACAGGTCCACCGTCAACGCGGCGCCCGGCGCCAAGTCGGCGAGGCGCTCGGCCTCGACGCGGAATTCCTCCAGGCCCTCGGCGGCTTCGACGCCTGCCTTGGCGAAGTGGCCAGCTTCGGCCTTCGTGACGCGGGAGGGCTTCTTCTTGCCGAAGGCGACCTGGACGGCGGTGTAGCCGTCGGTGTCGACCGTCTTGATTTGGGCGACGCGGTTGTCGGACATGTCCAGCACGGTCACGGGGATGGAGTCTCCATCGTCCGTGAAGATGCGCATCATGCCGACCTTGCGACCCACAAGGCCGAGGCTCATCTTACTCTCCGATCCCAGCTGCGATTGGCCGGGGATGATTGGCCCGCCGCCGAGCATTGCGCCCCGTGCGGCCGGGTGATTCACCTGCGCGCAAGCCCACCTGGGTGGACTGCCGCTGGCAACGATTCAGCGCCCGGGCGACCCAAAATCAGGGCCGCCGATTGCGGAAAAGCTTGCGAGTATAGCCCGGATGTCCGTGGGCACGCAAGCGAAGGTGCGCGTCCGGCAGGTGCGCGCTTGTGGGCCGGCGGCGGCGGGGGTTCGTGCAGCCGGGCAGGCACGGACGCTGCACCGCTAGAATGCCGGCCCCCCGCTCACCACCTCTTCCCACGTGCGACATCGCTTCGTCGTCCTTCCGCAGTACCTGCTGCCCAAGCGCGCGCTGACGCGGCTGGCTGGCCGTGCGGCGTCCGCCCGAGGCGGACGGCTCACCGCGACGATGGTGCAACGCTTCGCGAAGGCTTACGGCGTGGACATGACCGAGGCGGCCAATCCGGACCTGCGCAGCTACGAGACCTTCAACGATTTCTTCACCCGATCCCTGCGGCCGGGGGTGCGGCCCATCGCGGAAGCCGACCTCGTGTGTCCGGTCGACGGCGCGATCAGCCACTTCGGCGCGATCGAGCACGACCAGATCTTCCAGGCCAAGGGCCACCAGTACACGACGACTGCGCTGGTGGGTGGCGACGCCGGGCTGGCCGCGCGCTTCGATCACGGCAGCTACGCGACGCTCTACCTGAGCCCGCGCGACTATCACCGGGTGCACATGCCGTGCGAGGGCCGGCTGACGCGCATGATCCACGTGCCGGGCAGCCTGTTTTCGGTGAACCCGGCCACGGCGCGTGGCGTGCCCGGTCTTTTCGCCCGCAACGAGCGCGTGGTCAGCGTCTTCGAAGGCCCGCACGGCCCCTTCGTCTTGGTGCTCGTGGGCGCCACCATCGTGGGCAGCATGAGCACGGTCTGGCATGGCACGGTCAACGCCGATCGGCCGGGGCGGCTGCGCGAGTGGCGCTACGACGATCGCGAAGTGCGCCTTGCACAGGCCGAGGAGATGGGTCGTTTCCTGCTCGGCTCGACCGTCGTGATGCTGTTCCCGAAGGGGCCGCTCGCTTTCAATCCCGACTGGAAGCCGGAGCGCGCCGTGAGGCTGGGCGAAGCGATGGCCACGTTCGGCTAGGCGCGTCGAGGGTGCGCTCGTAGACGTAGCTCTTCGGCACGAGCGGAAGATGCCAGTCCCGCTCCAGCGCGGCGCGATTGAATTGCAGGCCGGCGACGACGCCACTGCTCTTGGCGACCTGGCTTCGCAGGACGGCCGGCAACACGATGGTGGGCGGCTGCCCGTGCACCGACACCCGGAACGACGCGTTCATCGTCGCGCCGATCCCGCCGAGCATGCAGCTCGAGGGCAGCAACGCCGCGCCTGGACCCTCGGGTCCGGTGGCTTCGCCGAGCGCGCACAGGAAGGCGCCCGCCTCGCTGCGGTCGATGCCGTGCGCCTCGCGCTGCGGGGCGGCGTCGATGAGCTTGGCGCGCTGCGCGGCGGAATCGATGACATACCCGGCATGGGCGATGAGTTGGCCCGCGCGGCTATACAACGGCCACGGAAGCGGCATGCCCAGAGGCATGTCTTCGGGACGGACCGGAATCAGCGGCTCGCGATCATTTCTCGTCTCGCCGTCGGCGGGCACGGCGACAGCACGGCCGGACGGAATGAAAAAGGCCGCGCGAGGCGGCCTTCGGGGGACGATGGGCAGGCCGACACGGGGCACCGGCGCGCCGGACCCGGTCGAGCACTGCTTGGCGTCACTGCAGCTTGATCTCGACGTCGACACCAGCCGGCAGGTCGAGCTTCATCAGCGCGTCGACGGTCTTGTCCGTGGGATCGACGATGTCCATCAGGCGCTGGTGCGTACGGATCTCCATCTGGTCGCGGCTCGTCTTGTTGACGTGCGGGCTGCGCAGGAGGTCGAAACGCTGGATGCGGGTGGGCAGGGGCACCGGGCCCCGGACGACGGCACCGGTACGCTTGGCGGTATCGACGATCTCGGCGGCCGACTGGTCGATCAGCTTGTAGTCGAAGGCCTTGAGGCGGATACGGATCTTCTGGTTCTGCATGGTCGGTTCCAAAGAACGTAGGTGATCCCGGCGGCGGGTGCGCCGCCGGGTCCGGCCGCCTCATCGGGCGGCCGTTGGCACATGGCCGTGCGTCGCTGGACGACTGCCTTACTCGACGATTTTGGCGACCACGCCGGCGCCCACGGTGCGTCCGCCTTC